>Ga0157359_1000043_pt1 | contig 33221 bp, 34 predicted proteins | sample AttcapACBM3_FD_111482 | JGI IMG/M metagenome (GOLD analysis project Ga0157359, IMG submission 111482) | Fungus gardens microbial communities from leaf cutter ant in Botucatu, State of São Paulo, Brazil - Atta capiguara ACBM3 | ecosystem: Host-associated > Fungi > Mycelium > Unclassified ...
CAGTGACGCCGGCCGAGTTGCGTTCGCAGATTGCCCGGGGCGAATGGACTACGCCCACCGCCGGCGTGCTCGATGACTACCAGCAGGCCAACCTGGTGATCGTGCCGCAGGCCCAGGCCTATGAGCTGCTGCTGTTCTGTCTGCGCAATCCTAAGGCCTGCCCGATTCTGGCGGTGGGCGATGCCGGGGATCCTTGGGTGCCCTTGCCCGGGGCGGCCATTGATATCCGGACCATGCTACCGCGGTATCGCGTTTGGCAGCATGGCCACCTGGTGGCTGAGCCCACGGACGTCGAAGCCTATTGGCGGGAGGATTCAGTGCTCATCCTGCTGGGCTGTAGCCACACCTTCGATGCGCCGTTGCGCCGCGCGGGTATTAGGGTCAGCAGCGCGGCACCGCCGGTCTACAGCACCACGGTACCTAACGCGCCGGCCGGCGCCCTGGGCGGAACGCTGATGGTTAGCATGCGACCGGTACCCCGCACGCTCGTCAGTCAGGCGGTTCAGGTGACCGCGCGCTATCCCAGCGGGCATGGTGCGCCTGTTCATATCGGCGAACCTGAGGCGCTGGGCATCACGGATCTGCAGGCGCCAGACTTTGGCGTGGTGCCGCCTATAGGTCCGGACGACGTGCCGGTGTTCTGGGCGTGCGGAGTGACGCCGCAGCAACTGCTGCCTCAGCTGCGAAGCGCCTACTGCGTCTCCCACTATCCCGGGCACATGTTGGTGCTGGACCAGCGGCCGGATGCGTTCGGATAAGTTTGACGCCGCTGAGCGCCATGCTGGCGCTCTAAGTGCGTTTCAGTGCTGTGCGACAGTGACGATCTCCGCCAGGCTACGGGAGATGTCTTCGGCAACCGGGATCTGTCCCTCAGTTGCGTTGGCAATGTGCCAGTTCAAGTGACGACAAATATCGCCAATTGCATTACGTCACACCGATCAAACCCAATCTTGGTACACGAGGGCAGGGACCCGGCTGAACTCGCGCACATTGTTGGTCACCAGGGTGCAACCGATAGCGATTGCATGCCCAGCAATGGCTGTGTCGTTCGGCCCGATCGGCGTGGCCGCTGCATTGAGCTGGCGCATGACCAGAACCGTCGCGTCTACCGCGCCCAGGTCCCAGGGGATTACCCCGTCCAGTCGCCGGACGAACTCGTTCACCAGGACCTTGTGCTTGGGTGAGGCCTTCTTACCGATTTGGCCATAACGCATTTCCGCGTAGGTGATCGCCGAGACCACGATGCGATTGCCGCGCTCGACCTCAGCGGAGAGGCGTCTGATCACAGCAGCTGGATGCTCCCGCATAATGAACGAGCAAATGCAGGTGTCGAGCATATAGGTGGTCACAAAGTGAACCTGCCTTCATCACTGGCCACTGCAGTGCGCTCCTGCAGGAAGTCAGCGTCAGCCTTCGGCAACTCTGTCAGGGACGTCCACGACGGACGAGCAGGCCGCAGGGTGATAACGTCACCTTCCTTCACGATCTCAAGCTCACCGATGCCGTCGAACGCCATATCCTTAGGCAACCGAATAGCCTGATTCTTGCCATTCATGAAAATCGATACGGTGCGCATGGTATGCTCCTAGGCCTATGCTATACATAGGCCACTGTAGCGCGCTCAGGAGGCATATACAAGACATATGCCGTCGAACGATGAGCGCGCGTACCGAGCACAAGAGCGGTATCGACTCTCTCTCAGCACTGTTCCGAAGCACAGGTGAACTGGGTTCATGCCCGGCATCACCCTTCGTGTCGCGCTCATGATCGCGTTCTGGGATAGGCTGGCAGAACAATTCGACCCACCAGAGGGCTGACCCTAGGCTTAACCGCCTATGCGGTGCTGGTGATCCAATGATGCTATTCATGGTCCAAGGCGACACCTGGCTCGCGGCGTTGGCGGGGCTGGTAGCCGCGCTCCCGATGCCCATCGTGCAATGGACAGGCTATCCCACCTATGCCGAGCGGTTTCCCACCCGGGTGCCTTAGATCGGATCGCCATAATCGGAGTTCTCAATGACTACCAGCAGGCTTACCTGGTGATCGTGCCGCAGGTCCAGGCCTATGCCCCTGCTTTTCTTCTTTCTGCCTATTCCCATGGCCTTTCCGATTCTCGCCGTGGGGATGCCGGCGATCCTCGGCTGTCCTTGCCCGGGGCGGCCATCAACATCCGGACTAGGCCGCCGCGCCATCGGTCAACATCCTTCCCAAGACATTCCCACCCTTCCCTTCTATCGCGCGCAGGGCGCGCACGGACCGCTTCGGCGGCTTCGTGAGCCGCGCCCTGCAGCGTCGCAATTAGTTGATGGATCTCGCTGATGAAACCGGCCGTGGGCACCGCCACTTGCGATGCTTGGGCTCGCCAGCTCTATTAACTTCCTAAGTGGGCTGCTACAGCTGCTGCCATTGCATCGTAGAACAGCTCGACGTTTCCTATGTTCTGCGCACGCAAGCTCGAATGCAGCAGTCCTTCGCCCAGGTACAACAGCGAAGCTACCCCAGCCGCAGCAAGAGACTTGTGATAAGCGCGTCCCTGATCACACAGAGGATCAAACTCGGCTACTCCGATGAAAGCGGGTGCCAGACCGATGAAACGCTCAGCCTCCAATGGCATTGCGAGAGGGTTCAGACGTTGTGCAGGGTCCGGCAGGAACGCCGCCAAAGACTTACCTAGTCCCTCTACGGTCATCAACGGCGCCAAAGCGTGCTCCTGCATTGAAGGCAGATCAATGCGCGTTGTCAGTACCGGATACACTAGTACCTGCAGGCTCGGCTGGCGTTCTTCCAAGTCGCGCAATGCATGACACAGGGCTGCCGCTAACGTGCCGCCTGCGCTGTCTCCTGCAACGCCAAGCCAATCGCGGCTAAGGTTGTGTCCCACCTTGCCCGCCCGCAACGCGCGCCATGCAACTAAACCATCCTCTAGCGGCGCGGGAAATGGATGCTCAGGAGCCAGGCGATAATCCACTGAAACGATGGCTAGCTTGAGCCGCCGCAACAGGGCAAAGGCAAACCAATCGTGAGTATCAAGCCCACCTAGATCCCATCCGCCTCCATGGAAATACAACAGCGTTGGCCAGCCTTGTTCAGGCGCTGCGCTCTTAGGTTGATATACCCGTAGTGGCAAGCCATCGACGCTCAGGTCATCGACCGTCACATCAGCGGGCGCTGGAGGCGTGAAGTGCCGCCCGGCAAGTCGGAAGGCTTCGCGCCGCTCCTCAAGAGTCTTCGCCCGGGCCATGAATCGCTGGCTAGTGGCAATGAAATCAAGCAGTTGATTGCTAAGGGGATACTCGGTTCGTGGTGCAGTCATGAGCGCCTCCCGGCACGAATGAAAAGGCTGATCGCCTGCGCGCGCAGCTAAATGGTCAGTTCACCGTAAGGGAATGGTATAAGCCAAAATCACCCTGTTCTCGTCGCGCCGCCCTGTGACATCACCCTGAATCTCGACGTTGCGCCAGCGCATCGCTAGGCCCTTGAGCGGGCCAGCCTGCAGGGTATAAGTGATGTCGATGTTGCGCTCCCACTCTTTACCGTCCTGGCCATTGACCCGGAAATTATCACCGTGCACGTAGCGGGCAAAAGCAATCAGTCCTGGAACACCGAGCTGAATGAAGTCAAGATCGTAACGAGCCTGCCAGGAACGCTCCTGCGACCTGTCGAAGCGCAGAACCTGAATAGCGTTGGTCGTACCCGGCAGATCTGTGTCGGTAATGAACGGCAAGGCGCTATCACCGGCATTGTATTGGTAACCAACACGAAACGTGTGCGGCCCGTAGCCGGCAGAGACGATGCCTGATCCCATGCGGCTATCGAGTTTACCGGCCTTTTCCGAACCTGAATCGCTGGAGTCCAGGTAGTTGAGTGTTCCGCCCAAGGTCCAATCGCCAAACTTCTGGGAGTGGGTCACTGTATACAGCGCCTGCTGATAGACATTCTCTAAGCGGCCGCGCCACACACCTAGAGACGTCTGCGAAGTTATCCGCCAAGTACCACCGAGGTAGTCGAAACGGTCACTGAAAACGTGCCAGTAGTTGCCAGTTTGTATGTCACGGGCACCGGCGAACTCTCGCTGGTTGACCTGTTGCATCTGACCGACGCTGATGTCTAAATTTTTTAACTCTTTGATGTCGAGCATCGCGCCTTCGAAGAATTGCGGTAACAGGCGTGAGTCTCCGGAAAAAACCAGTGGGATCTTCGGAAACAGTCCGCCTACCTTAAGTTCGCTCTTCGAGTACTTGAGCTTGATCGCGCCCGTAGCCTCTGAGTAGCTATCGGCAGAGCGGGTGTCAGCGTCACGGCCCCAACCTGCGTTCTTGTACGCTCCAGGCAGTAGCGCGCTACCACTGCGATCCGGCGAAGAATCGAGCTTGAGACCCAGACCTGCGTACACATCGAAACCGACGCCAATTGCGGTGTCGGTATAGCCCGATTGGCCTTTCAAGATGAAACCTTGCGCCCATTCTTCAATTTTCGATTGCGCAGGCGCCCGAGAATCGCGCAGATCATGGTTGTAATAGAAGTTGCGTAAGGTCAGGGTGGCCTTGCTGTCTTCGAAAAATGCCGCTTGGGTAGTTAGCGGTGAGCAGACGATGGAAAGGAGCGATAGCTGTTTGAGCGGGCGAGCGAAGCCCGCCCCGTTAGAGGATCGTTTCATTGTTGTTGTTCTTAGTTAGTGTTGAAGCAATGGCACCCGTAGGTGTCGGTCAGACTCCACCGGCAGGTCGAGCCTGCCAGGTAAAGGTGATGGTCGCCGCCAGGCATTCACCCGGTGCGACAAGCTGGGTACCCACGGCAGGCCATTGCGAGGCATCGCGATTGAACGCGTCGGCCAGATGGCTCACCGGCTCCAGGCATAGATAGGAAGTACCTGCCGGAGCGAAGGCAACGAAATGGCTCAATGGCTCGCTCGCGTGCATTCGCAGTTGCCCCTCTGGATAGTCCAGCCACAAATTGCCATCCCATTCAGACAGGTAATGGGCATGTTCTTCGCTCGCGGCAGCATCAATGGTGATCGCGTTGAGCACCTGATTAGGTTCCGGTAGTGCGAGATAGTCAGGCGTGATCGGCCAGCTCTTGCCTACGGTGAAGCGTGCCTTTAGCCCCTCGTTACGCTGAAAGTACGGATGCAGGCCAATTCCACCGGGCATCAGGCTTTCACCTTGGTTGATTAGGCGCAGTTCAATGACTAGCGCATCACCTTCCAGGCGAAAGTGCTGTTCGCACCGGATCGGCCAGGGCCAGTGTTCACCCCGATACTCACACACCAGCACGACGTGACTGGCATCGGCCTCTTCAACCTGCCAACGCTGGGTATGGCTGACGCCATGCAACGTATGTGGCAATGCAGTTGGATGAGCAGGAAGGTCATACTGCGCCGCACCGAAACTGAGGCTCGCATTACGTAGGCGATTGCAGTAAGGCATCAAGGGATAGGCTCCCGCTCGAGGCCAGGCGAGAGGATCGAACGACTCTACGTCGACAGGCGCAAACAAATCGAGGCCACCGGTGCGCAGTGAGCCGATTCGTCCTCCCCATTCAGGCAAGAGACTCAGCGACCAGATTTCATTCTTGAGAAAGACACCTTGCATACCTGCCTCCAAATAAAAAATCTTACGGCCGGTGCTCAGCACCGGGGATAGCCAATTGATCAAGCGTTGCGCCGAAAACGCTCGGCGACAGCCAAGTCCAATTCCAGTCCTAGGCCAGGTTGCTGCGGCACTTGCATCAGGTGACCATCGCGCAGGCCCGGAATGTCAAAGAGCCAACCGGCCGGCTCGACGAAGTGGTACTCGATCTGCGGTACCCCTGATTGCACCGCGGCTAAATGCAGTGTCGCCAGTAATCCCGGGCCAAAGTACGGGCAGTGCGGCAACACCACAGTTTGGTATTGTTGCGCCAGCTCTGCGATGTGCAGACATTCGCTGATGCCGCCCACCTTGGTCACGCTGGGCTGGATAGAATCCACTGCGCCGATCTTCAGTGCTTGCTCGAACTGCACAGCGGTGCACCAGTTCTCGCCGGCGGATAACGCCACGCCCTGGCCCCTCAAGCTGGCTAGGGTGACGAAATCCTCGGGCGGAAAGATTGGTTCTTCCAACCAGGCGAGTTTCAGTTCACGCAGAGCTGGTAGCCGTTCACGGGTATCGGCCATGCTCCAGCTGCAATTGACGTCAGTAGCCAACGGCAGATCGCCGATAGCGTGACGACAGGCGGCGATCTCGTCGACGCCGACCTCGTGCAGCTTGATATCGCGAAAACCCATCGCCAGAGCCTTCTCGCAGACCGCCGGAGCGAGGTCGTTATCGGCATAGCGAACCAGGCTGGCATAAGCAGGAATTTGCTCACGTACTGTCCCGCCGAGCAGGCGATGCAGCGGGACGCCCTGGCGCTTCGCCGCCAAGTCCCAAAGGGCCATGTCGACCCCAGAGATGGCGAACATGGTCAAGCCGTAGCGGCCAAAAATGTGGAGGCGCAGTTGCGTATCGCGATTCCACTGCGCGATATTTTCGATCTCGCTACCTATCAACGGAGGTGCGACCAAGTGATCGATCAACGACTTGCAGGCATTGGCTACAAAGTAGCCAAAGGCTTCACCCCATCCGACATTGCCCTGCTCATCCTCAATACGCACCAGAACGTTTTCGAGGCTGTTCCATTTCTTTGCCGCGAGACTGCGACCCTCGGCAAAGTCGCCGAACGGGATTTCGACAATAAGGGTTTTGACACTACGGATTTTCATAGAGGCTCCAGCACGCTGGCCAGTGCAACACCGGCATAGGCGCCGCCCACATGATCTCGCCCGGAACCAATCGCTGGCATCGCGTCGTAGTTGAGGTAACCTTCGGCTAGGTGATTACTGGCGTTGTCCTGCGGCAAATAGCCAAGAGCACGGGCGCGCTTGTTATGGAACAGCGGATTGGGGCTTTCCGAAACGCCATAGACAATCTCGCTTCGCACCTCGGGATGCTCTAGACCGATGCGCACCAGTTGCGCTAGGTCACGGGCACTGGTCCACATGCGCAGACGACGGGCATCAGAAACAAGCGGATCGGCATTACCGATACGGATGACAAAGGTCGCCAACTTGCTTCGCAGTGCATAGGTGGTGCAAGCCGCCTCGCCGAATACCTTGCTCAGGGCGTAGTAGCTATCCGGCGCAACCGGCATGTCATCGAAGAACTCGGTTAGGTCACTGCGATACTGACCAAGCACATGATGGCTGCTGGCGAAGAGGAAGCGCCTCACGCCAAAACGCTCGGCCGCCTCGAGTAAATACAGAGTCGCGTGGTAGTTAGGCTCGACCGTGTTCTGGAAACGAATGTCGGTGCCATGGGCACAGGCAAGATGTAGGATGCTGTCCACCCCTTTGACCGCCCCGCTGACGAATGCGGCGTCGGTCAGGTCGCCGACAAGTGATGTCTCACCATCCTGCAGGTTCTCGACCGGTTTGCGGTCGAGCATGCGCAGTGTGTAGCGCTGACGAAGAAGCGGACGCAGAGCAGTTCCGACGTTACCGGCAGCACCGGTAATGAGAAGAGTTGGCATAGCGCATTCCTAATTAAATCTGGGGCCGGCAAAATTCCGGCGATGTACAGGATCCGGCAGTGATTCACCGCCCTCCTGAAGCCTTGGCTCTCAAACTCCGAAGCCATGCAAGACTCGATAGCAGCGTCAACCACAGCATAATCCTGCGTTCTTTCAGTCACCCGAGCGGATGAAGGTCAAGCCGCAGCGGTAACCTGGATTTGATTCGCCGGCTTGTTACCAACAAATAGCCCCACGATAAGAGCCCCTGCAATGCCCAAGGCACCGGCCAGAAAGAACCCACTGTTGTAAGTTCCCGTGGACTGGATGATGAAGCCAGTTGTGGTCGGCGCGATGATGCCGGAGAGGTTGGCCAGACCGTGCATGAAACCGCCCGCGGTGCCGACCTGATGATCAGGCACGGCGTCTTGAATGAGCGACCAATAGGCAGGCGCCGTAAGCATCAGGAAACCTACGGCAGCGGTCATCACTGCCACGCAGCCCGCCACGCTTTCCAATTGGCCTGTCAGGCCGATGCACAGCGCCGCGACCAGCAGGCAGCTGACTAGCACCACCTTGCGGGAGAACAGTCGTTTGCCAGTGCGCTTAAACACCCAGTCGATCAACAAGCCGCCACAAACGAAGCCAATCGTGCCAACTAGCCACGGCAATGCGGTGACGATGCTCATGGACTTCAGATCGATGCCTTTGGCTTCGATTAGGTAGCTGGGAAACCAAGTCATGAAGAAATAGAGGATGTAGTTGTAACAAAACAACGATACGCCGGTGACCAGCACCGCGCGTTGCATGATGATCTCCATGACCGGCGTGCGCGGTGCATCCGCAGTTGTCGTAACTGGAGCTTCACGGCCTTCGTTGATCAGCTCCAGTTCCTCGACTGTAACCAATGGATGCTCCTTCGGCGTCGAGGTGGCAATGCGGAACCAGGCGATAGCCCAGATGATACCGAGCGCCGCGATGACCACGAAGGCCACGCGCCAACCCAGCCACAACGCCAGGAAGCCGACGATGGGGCCGGCCAGCGCGCCACCCAGCGGACCTCCTGCCTGGGCGATACCGATTGCACGGGCGCGCTCCTTGATAGGGAACCAGCTGTTGATCGCCTTGTTGGCCGTGGTGGAAACCGGTCCTTCACCAATCCCAAACAGCGCACGCACAATCAGCAGCGACCAAAAATTAAATGCCAAAGCGGTAGAACCACAAAGCACCGACCAAAAGCTCATGGACCAAGTCAGTACACGCTTGGGGCCAAAGCGGTCGGCGAAGTAGCCACCAACGAAACAGAACAGCGCATAACCGAAGAAGAAGCTACTGAAGATCATGCCCTTCTCGCCAGGAGTGAGATGGTAGTCCTGGGTGATGAATGGCATGGCGATGGACAGTGCTGCCCGGTCGACATAGTTGATGACCATGGCGAAGAACAGCATCGTCAAGATGCCCCAACGGTAGGTCTTTTTCTTGTTCATGTACGTCTCCGCCTGACACCTGTGGTGCCGGCTATTGTTTTTATTAACGCCACTGCATGGTGCAGCTTCATGGCGTCGAATTTTGCTGTTGGCAACCCCCCGTAACAGGCTGGCTGCTTTACTACTCACTCGCTGTAATCTACGGCCACCCACTCGAAGTACTGTTTCAAGTCGGCGACCAGGGCTTGGTGCGCAGGGTGTGGCAGATAGCGCTCGACGGCGGCAGCATCGTCGAACGTCGAATCAAGCACGTAGTCCCAGCAGATCGGCCTATCTAATTCGTTTGCCGCGACCTTCCAGCCACGAATGAAATCGATCTGCCCTTTCAGATCGCGCATACGTGTGACCAGTCGGTCTTCCAGCTCAGGATGCTTGCTCACGCCCGGAAGACGGCGGAAAAGCACGATATGGCGCATCATGGCTGCACCCTCCTATTCGCCCAGCAACCAGGCCGGTGCATCCTGCAATGCCACAGGGCGCAGGAAACGCTCAATGGCGGCATAGCCCACTGACGTCGTCTGCGGGGCGGTCGAGGCCGGCCACGGTCCGCCATGTTGTTGCGCCGCACAAACGGCGACACCGGTCGGTACACCAGCGAATAGCACACGTCCGGAAATCGCTTCGGCCGCACGTACCAGCGCACGGTTGCTATCATTCGCCTCGCCAACGCCCCACAGGGTGCTGGTCAAGGTGCCACCTATGGCGGCGAGCACGTCACCGATCTGCTCTACCGACTGCGCCTCCACAATCACCGCCGCTGGGCCGAACATCTCTTCGCGCAGGTGCGCATTAGCGATGAATTTCTTAGCTGAGACGCTGAACAGACGCGGAGCTGGGCCGTCGCCATCGGCATCCGGCTGGAACACAGCCTGGGCATGACTGGCCATGACTGCCGCTGCGCTGTCAAAACCTTGTTTCATGCTAGGCGTGAGCATACGGTGGGTCTTGATCGGGCGAATTGCCTCGGCCAGTTGTGCAATAAAACGGTCGCTCGCCGCATGTTCCAGAATGATGATCACACCGGGACTGGTGCAGAACTGGCCGCACCCCAAAGTGATGGAGCCAGCTAGCGTCTTGGCCAGATTCTCGCTGTCTTTTTCCAACGCCTCGGGCAGCGCTATCAATGGGTTAATTGAGCCCAGTTCGCCGAAGAACGGAATAGGGCGCGAACGCTCGTTGGCGAGTTTCCACAGTGCGGTGCCACCCTGGTATGAACCGGTGAAGGCAACTGCGGCGATTTGCGGATGCTGTACCAGGTAGCTGCCTGCACCGCGGGACGCTCCTTCAACCAGCGTGATTACGCCCTCCGGGAGCTTCTGCTCGGCGACCACGCGGCGCGCTAACTCATACACCGCAACTGAAAGATCCGGATGACCAGAGTGCGCCTTAACTACTACAGGGCAACCCGCCGCCAGCGCCGAAGCGGTATCGCCACCTAGCACCGAGAAGGCAAAGGGGAAGTTGCTGGCCGAAAACATCGCAACTGGACCGAGCGGACGTTGCACTCGAGTCAGACGTGGACGTCCCACTGGCGGAGCACCTGCCACGGCGAGATCATCGACGTGGCGATACGGCACGCCTGCTTGGACTTCATCGGCAAAGCCGCGTAGCTGGAATGCAGTACGTGCCACCTCTCCGTTGAGACGGGCTTCACCCAAGCCGCTTTCGCGGTCGGCAATGGCGACCAGCTCGGCCTGGCTCTGTTCGAGAGCGCCAGCTAAACCACGCAACAGTGAGGCACGAACGGTTGCGGTGGAAGTGCCCCAAATGGCCGCAGCTGCAGTGGCACTTGCCACCGCCTGGTCAATTTTGGACAAAGTGGGGTCTTGATGGGTAGCCATGACATCTCCCAGCTGTGATTTTAATGGCGGAGGCTGGCACCGAACGCCAGCCATGAAAAAGTGATCAGCGAGTCTTAGGCTTGAGGTTGTAGTCGCGCCCGACGTAGTCGAAGTCAACCAGCTCGTTGATCTTTACGTCCTTGTCCGCCGGCGAGGCGTAATAGGCGCGGATCTCTTTGATCAAGCCACTTGGCTTGTCGAAGATGTACCACTCGTCCCCGCGCAGGGCCGTGCCGAGCTTGCCCTTCCAATGGGTCCACTCGATTACTGCTTCGTCGCTGTCGTGGCTTACCAGGATTTTCTCGATGGTCCACTGCGAACCCAGGTTCTCGACGCACCACACCCACTTGGCGGCGATGGTCTCGGCGCCGCGCCACGGTACGTCCGGCAAGCCGGCCGGGAAGTAGTGCACAGCATCCGGAGTGAAGCACGACACCAACTTGTCGAAGTCGCCTTCGTTGCAGGCGTCGAAGTAGCGGCGAATAGTTTGCGCGTGCTTGTGCTCAGCCATGTCCGTTGCCCTCCTTAGCGATGACGCTAGGAATCGCTGGGCGGCCAGATGCCACCCAATCCTTATAGGCCGCGATCGATTCAGGGCTCGGCGGGTACACACCCCATAGCGGCTCGCCTGCCGCAATGCGCATGGCCAGATAATTCTCGACGTCGTCCTGCTCTAGGCAGATATCAGCCAACTCTGCGGCCAAATGCGCGGGTACAAGGGTCAGTCCATCTGCATCGCCGACGATTACGTCACCGGGATAAACAGCGATGCCAGCGCAACCGATCGGTACTTGCAGGTCGGCGACATGGTGATAGGAAATGCGTGTGGTCGCAGTGATCTCGCGAGAATAGGCAGGCAGCGGGATCGCCGCGATTTCGCTCCCATCACGCAGGGCGCCGTCAGTGACGATAGCCTTGGCGCCACGCGCCAGCAGCCGGGTAACCAAGATGTTTCCAGCTGACGCAGCAGCAGGATCGTTACGGCTGTCAATCACCAGCACGTCACCCGACTGTACTTGCTCGACACCTTGCCATTGCAGGTTGTCGCCGTTGGGCTTGGTCGTCATGGTGCCGTAAGTATCGATGTCCTCTCGCGCCGGGATGAAGCGCATGGTAAAGGCACGACCGGCGAACGGTTTGGTGTTGGCACCAGCAACTGCTTTGAGACCGACGAAAGCCGGCTGCCGAAAGCCACGCTTGAACAACTGGGTGGTAAGCGAACCGCTGCTGCAGCGAGCGAGCTTGGCTAAGATCTCATCGCTGACCTGTACCTTGCGATTGGCGCTGTTGTCGTACTCTTCAGCGTATTGATGAATTTTCATTGTTATTTGTTCTCCGGCGGGATTGCGTCGTTACATTCCCAAGATGCGGGACTCAAGCTCTTCCTGAGTCCTGATGGAGAGATCCTAAATCGGAAAAAAACTCTGAGAAGATGCAAAATTCAAAACGCCCTCTTGGAGTTCCAGATACTGGGAATAAGCAATGAAGACAACCGAAGGTACTAGCTCGCTTGAGAAAGCGCTCGATGTCTTGCAGGCGATTGGAGCGACCCCTCATGGAATGAAGCAGGGCGACTTGGCCGAGCAGGTTCAATTGCCACGTACCACGCTCTACCGGATCATCGCGACCTTGGTGGAACGAGGCATGGTTAGGCGCGATCCGACTAAGAAGGTCTATCGCCTCGGCTTCAAATACTTGGAGCTGGTGCGCAACGCCTATTTGGTGCCCGATCTGGTGGCAGCCGCCAGCGAAGAACTGCGTGCGTTACGTGACCTTACCGGCGAGACGGCCTACCTCGCTGTGCTTGATGGTAATCAGGTGCTGTCCATCGAACGCTGTGAAGGGGCACATACAAAGCGTTCGTCTGCCAGCCTTGGTCAGGCGAAACCGGTCTACTGCACCGGGCAAGGCAAGGCGATACTCTCAGTGTTAGACACACATGAACGTGAGGAGATACTCAAAGGTGTCACGCTTACTGCGCTTACTCCACTGACCATTACGGATCGGCGCCGTTTAAATACCGAGCTGCATACCACTCGAGCCCGTGGGTATGCTTTGGATGATGAAGAGATACGTCTAGGTGTGCGCTGTGTTGCGGCGCCTATCGTTGACAAGGATGGCACCGTACGCGGCGCTCTTAGTGTGGCGGGCCCTGCCTACCGGCTCACGATCGAACGCCTGATGTTGCTCGGGCCCGAACTTGCAGATGCTGGTCGCCGCGTTGGCGAACAGTTACGACCGACACATGTAGTACCGCGTGAAAACTCAGTTGAAGTTATTCCTGGGCCGTGGTCTTTCCAGGGCGCTTTCCCACGATGGCACGCAGATTCCGGGACGCTTTTTTGGGTAGACACCCTTGCCCCAGCAATCCTGAGCTGGAATGGAGTAAGCACTATAATACACGCGCGCTTGGATCACCCGGTTCGCGCCATGGAATTGCATAAAGATGGGCTGATGGTAGCGCACGCAGGTGGGTGGTCATTAATTGATTGGGGCGGACTTGAACATCCGACGCAAGACCTACTTGGCAGCAAACTCATTACGCTGACGACTCACCCATCTGGCGCATTATGGGCCTGCATAAAAACCAATTCAGGCTGTCAGATCGGTCAGTTGAGTGCTGAAGGTGAGCTACGCCACGGCTGGACGTTTACTGAATACGTAAGCGCTTTCAAGTGGAATGCCACAGGCACGACCATTTATGCAATCGCTCCAGGATCCGGAGACATTTTGCGATTACAACCAGGGGCAGCTGCAGCACGCCGCTTTGCATCGCTTCCACGAGGGGGAGGCAGCCTCAGCGGCCTTGCATTAGACAATGATGGCGGCGTTTGGGTTATACAGCGCGACGGCTGGAGTTTGGTGCATTTCGACGCTGATGGCATTCTCGACAGTACAATTGGCCTGCCCATTCCTTGCCCTACCGATATCTGTTTCGGAGGTAGGGATAACAAGTCAATCTATATCACAAGCTCCAGACAAGAATTGCAGCTTGATATCCTGAGCAGCGCTCCAGACTCCGGCATGCTTTTGCATCTGCGCACGGAATCGGAAGGTCTCCCTTGCACCCTTACCAACTGGGGGTCAACACACGTTCAGCCGTCCTAAAACCGGGAAGGCGCCCCCGAATGAGGATGCCTTCACTGACACCGTGACTATGACTAGCCTGCTGCTGCAAACCCCTCTTTAGCAGAGCTACGCTGATTTACAAACAATAAAACGGCGAGAGCACCGGCAACACCCAACACGCCCGTTACAACAAAAGCTGCGCCGTAGGTGCCTGTGGTTTGGATAATGTACCCGGTGAGAGTAGGTGCAAAAAGCCCCGCACAATTACCCATGCCATGCATCAAACCACCTGCCGTGCCGACGTAGCAACTCGGAACCGTATCCTGGATCAAAGCCCAATAAGCTGAGGCTGTGAGCATCAGAAACCCGATCGCGATAGACATGTATATGACGACTGCACTGACGCCCTCGGCACGACCGCTGAGCCCGATACACGCTGCCGCCACGATAAGGCAGGCCACTAGAACGACCTTACGCGAGAACAATTGACGACCCGTTCTGGCATAGATGCGATCAATAAGAAAACCACCAGCGGCCATACCGCAAGCACCAACCAACCAAGGAAATGCAGTCACCCAACTCATCTGTTGAAGGCTAACACCTTTGGCATCGACCAGATAGCTCGGGAACCAAGTCATGAAGAAGTATAGCGTGTAGTTGTAGCAAAACAGGGAAAAGCCGGTGCAAAGAACTGCGGGACGCAGGAGGACAGACAAAAGACTTGGCTTAGCCTCCTCTTGCTCAGCCGAAACGACGTCACGCCCTTCATGAATATCAGCCAGTTCTTGCGCACTTACACGCGGATGCTCAACTGGCGAATCGGTAGCGACAACCTTCCACGCGATTGCCCACAAAACTCCGATCACTCCTACGATAACAAAAGACCATTGCCATCCTAGCGAGATTGCCAAGAAACCGATGACAGGTCCAGCCAGGGCGCCACCTAGCGGGCCGCCTGCCTGGTTAATACCCACAGCACGAGCACGTTCGCGGATTGGGAACCAGTTATTGACGACTTTGTTGGCGGTAGTGGGAACCGGCCCTTCTCCTATACCAAATAGCGCACGGATAATAAGCAACGACCAGAAACTATAAGCAGTTGCGGTCAACGCACAAAGCGCAGACCAGATGCACATTGCCCAGAGGAAAACACGCTTGGGACCAAAGCGGTCAGCAAGATACCCACCGATGAAGTTGAAAGCTGCATACCCGATAAAAAACCCGCTAAATATCATGCCTTTTTCAGCAGGTGTTAATTCGAAGCTCTTGGTGATAAACGGCATTGCGACTGAGAGTGCCGCACGGTCCATATAGTTGATGACCATCGCGATAAACAGCATTGTCACAATAAACCAGCGGTATTGGCTTTTTTTATTCTTCATAAATTTGCGCCTGTACAGAACCGCGCTCCCTTACGTTGAGGGAGCACGGGCGAGTGAAGGAATGATCATTTCTTATGCGCGGCAACCGCCTCATCGACCATGTCGAAAAGCGTATAACGAGGCACCCAACCCAGCAGCGAGCGCGCTTTGGCCGCCGAGCTATGCGGTTGACCTAGCTCAATTGGCAGTTGCGCTTCGACATAGCGACGGCCTGTAGCCTTTGCCAGATATGGAATGAAGGTATCCAGGCCAACCAGGCTCGGTGGTGCCAGGTTGAATGTTTCACCTATAGCAGCAGGTTTTTCGAACATCAGCAGAAGTGCGTCGACAATGTCGCGAACATCGGTCAATTCTTGGGTGTGAGCATTGCCCTCTGCGTCATAGCAAAGCAACAGCGGATCATCGTCTGCCGCCAATGGCTCAAGGATATCTAGAAGCTGCTGGACCTGTGCGGAAGGTGTGTTTGCGTTATGGCTGCTAGCCGCACGCAGGCTGTCTATACGCCCTTTCAGATAGAAAGCTGGACGGGAGTATTCGCCATTCGGATCGATCACTTCAGACGCAGCTTCTATGTGGGAGAAAACGGCGGTGGTCGTTTTCAGGTTTGGCTGTGTGCGAGCGAAATAGGCAAGCAGATCTTGTCCTAGCAGCTTGGTCATGCCATAGAAACTGTAGGGTTCGCGTGGGTGGTTCTCGTCGACCGGCCGGTAGCGTGCAAAACGGGTGGGATAAACCTGATCGCTGGAGGCAAACACGAGGCGGAAGGGGCGCTCGGAGGCAGCGCGAGCCGCGCAGTCAAAAACGTTGTAGCTACCTGTTACGTTAGCTTGCCAGAGGCGGTCACGATCTTGGTCCTTGAAAGAGATCAATGCTGCTAGGTGGAAAACAGCCTCAGCGCCTTCAAACGCTTGGTTCACCGCGTTGCGGTCAGCCAAATCACCCACAACACATTCGATTCCAGCGGCTTGAGCGCGAGACAGATTAGGATCGCTAGGCAGGACGACAGTACTGATCTGGTGGCCTTGAGCCATAAGCGCCTTAGCAAGCTGACTGCCAACGCGACCGGAAGCGCCAGTAATAAATATCTTCACAATGATTCCCCTCGTTGTTTTTGGAAAGGCGGAGTGGAAATCACATTGAGGAAAAAATCATAGGTGCGCAATTGGGAGAGGACGACCTAATGAGCCGGGATCCCACCATATGGGACTTTCCCCCTCTTTTTGGTACCGAGACAGTAACAGATTCACTCAAACTGTATCTTCGGATACTTGTCAGACGAGCCGATACATTCCAACAATGCTATGTTTCGACCCGTCTACCATACGGAGGGTCGCAACTGTGTGATATTGTCTGCAAGGTATCAGCAACTCCGGTAATCTCGATACTCGTTGAACTATCGCACAACTTTCAGGCAAAGCAAATACTATGCTGAGTCCTGACTATGCTAGAGATGCATCCTAGCGAGTGCACGCACGACGAGCAGTTGCTGACCCTCAATGCGATGGAGAGCTTAATCCTTCACTATAAACTGCGTAGATCTACCATAAACTATAAAATATCAAGCCATATGTTAAATTCATAAAACCTCAACGTTTAAAAAACTTGTAGCAACCTAGTAGATTTATGGCAAAGATAATTATTTATAAATGCTAAAACACCAGCTTATTAAGCTGGCTTGAGTTTGAGAATTTTTAAATATCAATTTAATCTTTTAGGCCGCTCACGTCATCCTCCCGAAGCTTCACTAAGGTAGACGCAAGATCTACCAAATAAATGGTATTTTCAATAAGCCTACGATGCTCGCCAAGTAACTCTATCAATACCCTATCGCGAGGATCTACCTCTTCGATTTCTGTTAGATTTTTTTTGAGATTTTCTTTTAGAACATCCAAATCTAAGCTTGCACTTTCCATAATCTTCAAAAACTTTCCAATCTCATCAGAATTCACAATAGCCACCTTTATGTGCATATATCCTGAAAATGTATTACGAAGAAAATCGTCAATCCATAAATTTCAAGAAAACTATCAAGGTTTGTGCTCGTAAATTTTTACTCTTTAATCGGCACTCAGTAAATCACGCTCGAGATACCTTGCGCTACCAGCAGCGCGATATGTACTTAAGTGCGACTGCCCCTAGATAATGATTAGCCCTATCTAACACAAACCTTGCTACCGAGAAAGACCGTCCAGATAGCGTTAGTTCGATGGCCTGCGGTACCGTTGAGAAAATCCCATATGTTGGGAATGGACAGGAGCTCTTTTCCATTCGTCAAAAAAATCGGTAATTGGATTTAGTATTACTAAACTAATATGTGCAAGCACCGATACCATAGGGTGTGCTAAAACCACCTTGAAACTTACTCCTTGAACTAAATTGGTGATTAATGATGAAAATTTCTTCTATGCTTGCATTAGGATTTGGAAGTGCACTGCTTGCGCTGTCTTTGCTCGGCGGGAAATCGCTGCATCAAATTCAGCAACTTAATCGCGTCACAAATACAATGTCGGATCATCTCCTTCCTAAAATAAAAGCATCGCTTGAGATTCAGTCTGAGATGAACGTGTTTCGTACTGTCGAATATTACCGAGCGACAGCACCGAATGCAGAGGTACTAAAAAAAGCAGAAGTTGAAATTGTTACGCGAGGCAATGGTCTTCGAAACATGCTTTCGCGGTACGAGAAGATGATGGATACGGACGAAGAAAAAAATCTTTTCGAGAACACGAAAATAGCTTTCAACCGATATTTGATTGCAGCTGAGGAAACGGCTCAGCTTGCCCGACAATTCAAGCCGGTCGAGACCAGCCAAAATATGGAAGGTGATGAGCTAACGCAAATAAAAGAAATTCGAGGTAATCTTGATAAGATCGCGCTCCTTACCGCCCAACAAGCAAAAAATTATGATAGCGATGCAGCTAGCGTATATGTAAATTCCATCATCTGGGTAAGTAGCCTCCTGCTGGCAGGAGTACTAATCATTATCGCGGCAGGAACTCTCATCCTTCGATCTATCCGTAGCGGCGTGCAATCAGCCGTTGATTGCGCTAACTTATTCGCAATGGGAGATCTCTCTCGATCTATTCCGCAGGACCGCAACGATGAGATGGGCGATTTGCTCGTTGCCGTGAGTCAAATGCAGACTAGTATAAAAAATACTATTTCAGTTGTTTCTTCCGGCGCTACTCAATTGGCCGGTGCCGTTGAAGAGCTGACACTGATTACCCATGAGAACAACCAAAGCATGGTCAGCCAAAGCGACGAAACTAGACTCGCCGCTTCAGCGGTTACCGAGATGAGCGCTGCTATTGATGAGGTCGCAAGAAATGCTGCTGGCGCATCTGAATCATCCAAAAAAGCGTTCCAAGAATCGGAAGTTGGGCGTGAGCAGGCATCGGAGGCGGAGTCTTCAATCAGCGAACTCAACCAACATATCGATCTTACTTCGGGCACGATAGATGGTCTCGCAAGCCAAGTACAGAATATCGGAACTGTGATAGACGTAATCCGCTCTATCGCCGACCAGACCAATCTTCTTGCATTGAATGCGGCAATCGAAGCGGCACGCGCTGGTGAGCAAGGTCGTGGCTTTGCTGTCGTCGCAGATGAAGTTAGAGCGCTAGCAGCTAGGACGCAATCCTCCACAGCAGAGATCGAAGCGCTTATCACTAAAATCCAAGGTGATGCGCAACAAGCGGTAACGTCGATGGTAGACGGACGGCGGCTGGCCCTGACATCGGTAAGCCTCACGCGAAAGACTGGCGTCATGCTTGCCCAAATTACTACGCGTGTCCAAGATATCAGTGATCGGAATCTGTTGATCGCAACAGCCGCGGAAGAGCAATCTCAGGCAGCACGTGAAGTGGATAAAAACTTGGTCAATATAGATCAGAAGACTGCTCAAGCAACCCTAGGCGCTGCACAGATTAATCAAGCAGCAGAAGAGATGTCTCGGCTTGCTATCGAATTAAAAAATGCAGTAAGCCGATTTAAAATTTGACTAGGCTGCCATTAGCCACAAAGTTAGAAACCCGGCACTTTCATGAATGTGCCGGTTATACGATAAACCTAAGTTGATACTGCCAGATGTTGGCTATAGAAAATTTCGACCTTAAGCTTCAGAGTTAATTTATGTCTACGCGCTACCAAAAGGATACAATATTGCTACATACCTTTCAAATATCTTATAAATGAACAGCTCCAGAGTTGTATCTGGCAGATCTAAAAGTAGTTCTAAAACTGAATCTAGTTTTAATGCGCAAAAGTATTATGAAACTGTAGATTACAGCAGTGTCGTACGTTTGGTTTAATTTGGACCTCTAACAGATAGCATAGGCCCCATTATGACGGACACTAGGATCTGTCAATGCGAGTCGAGATGATCAGCTACCTGAAGAAGAACGTCGCCGGCCTCGAGCTGAACGAGCCGATGGTCGCCACCCAGGAAGGCAAGCCAGCCTATGTAATCGAGGCCTATGCGGATCGTGTCCGCCGCGCTGAGTCTATCGCCCTGGTCAAGCTGCCGGCGTCGGGATCCAAGGAGTATGAGGGTGGCAAGCGCGTGTCATCCGAGCAGCTGAAAGAAGGCCTGCAGCAGCTCTTCGGGGGCAATAGCAAATGACCGTCAGAGCTTTCCAGGTTCGGTTCAGCGCTTCGGCTAGGACTGGCGCACTTCACCAGCTGCACCACATCGCATAATCGGTTTTCGCCCCGACGCAGTTTTAAAGATGACGAGCGTCGTCGGCGCGATCGCCATCGAGCTCCGGACGTCCCCTCTCGTTCATCCGATTCCGCCGCCGGTGCTGAGTGTGGCGTCACCAGGTATCGCGAGATCGCTAAGTCTGGCTATCGAGCGGGAGACCTGGTCGACGAGGCGTGGCGCGAAACCGTAGTGCTCGCCATCTTCCGCGATGGGCTGGACATCCGAGAGCTGCTGTATCGGCACCTCCTCACAAGTTAAGACGTACCGTTACTCACCGCTCGCGGCGATCAGTAATCGGCCTGCGGTGCCCCGCAATATGGCGAGGCACGTTGGGACATCCAGATGCACTTGGCTGGCCAGCACCCGAATGCCCAGCGCGCCAAGATGGAAGACCTTGTCCGCGGTGATCGGCACGTTGATCGATAGGCGCTGCTGGAGCAGGCGCAGGTAGATCACACCGCGCTCAGGCTGGTTGGCCAAGGTCAGCCCTTTGTCGCCGGCGGCGCCATGATTGCGCGCTTCGAACGCTGGAGTGATCCCAAGGACGCAACACATGAAGGCGGGCATTTCCCGAGGTGTGATCTGCAGCGTCAGCTTCTCCGACCAGTCGAAGTTTTCACTGGATCCTTTGCGACCTGCACCGTCCACGGAGAGAACGCTTTCCTGCGCCTGATTCAGTACCACCTCGAACTTCAGCGCGGCAGATCCACCGTAAACGTGAAAGCCCTCGAACTGCTTGGCCACCGTCATTCCCCTGCAGCAGGGCTAGTTGCCCGAGGTGCCTTACCGGTGCCCCTGGGAGCAGGTTTCGGAGCCGCTTTGGCGAGCTGGCGCTCCAACGCTGCGATTCGGCCACCGCTGTCTTTCTGCACGCGCTCCAAGTAGCGCTCTGCGACTTCCCGGCCGGCGTCGGCCCGGGCAAGCTTGTCACCCAGGGCGCGATTCTCCACTCGCAGCTCTGTGAGGATCTCAAGATCCTGGGCGCGCGTACGCTCCATTTCCTGGATCTGCCCCGCGGCGCTATCAGCCTCGGAGCGAGCGTTGGCAAGCCGATTGCGCATTTCGCGGAGCTCGACCTGGGTATCAGCAAGGCGCTCCTCAGCGGCGGAAGCAGAACGCTGATGCTCTGCGCTCGCCGCTTCTGTGGAAGCCTTCTGGGCGAGCGCCAGGCTCAGCTCGGCCTGGCTCTCGGCGAGCTGGTCCCGAGCCAGTTGCGCCTGCCCTTCTGCCTCGGCAAGCCGCTCGGCGAGACTGGCGTTCTCCTCAGCCATAGCACTGAGCTGGCTGTCCTTCAGCTGAAGCTCGTTGGCCAATCCGTCCATCTGCTGCTGACTGCGCTCCTGATCGGTCTCAAGGCCTTCGAGCACGCCGCTGGCATCGTCTTGCTCAGCCTCCAGGCGGGCGATCTCCTGCCGCGCCTGCTCGAGCTCCAGCACAACCTCTTTGCGCGCCGCAGCCGCTACCAGGTCAAGGGCACCGGCCAGGGCCTCCTGCATTGCCTTGGTCTGCTTGGCGACCGCGGCTTCGATGATCGCCGTTGCCTCCTCTGGAAGCGGCCTAGTGGGAATGGCGCCACCCGGTACCCCAGTGTGGTGGCGCTGCCAGACGCTAAGGAGCGTTTCGGGCCGCCCCCCGCCGAGGGTGGTCCGTAGCGCCCAGCCATTAACCTTGCGCCCACCTGCCAGCAGCTGCTCGCCGGCGGCGACGACCTCTGCGTCTGTAAATTTGCGTTCCGCCATGGCCGCCTCCGGGTCAAAGAAAACAGCATCGTAGCGCCAACCATATCCAACAAACAATGGAGTTTGTTTGTTTGTTTGGTTAGTAGCTAACGTTAGCTTAAATCCGAGCGCGTGCTTACCGGCCTTGGGCCTCAACAGCCATTGGCAGACGCGTGGATCGACACTGGTCGTAAGCCTCATCTGCGAAAGCAGCCTCCACAGTTATGTGGGGCTCATTGTGGGCTCTAGCCATAGGGAGAAAGCCCCACCCCAGCATTGATACGGGTTATACGGAATTGGTACGGGGATGATGCATCCCCATACCGCCTGACGAAGTTTGGGGTGTTTGGGTAGTTGCATACGCAAGATTGGGTGATAGCCTTCGGCGTTCGATGTGGAGGGTTATCGTGGGCCAGTTGCTACCGAAGCAGGTAAAAGAGCTATGCGAACCAGGCGTCTATCAGGACGGGCGCGGCCTGATCCTGCGCGTGGCCAAAACCGGGGCCAAACGTTGGATCTTCAGATTCTCGTTCCAAGGCCAGCGCTACGACGTGGGACTGGGTGGCTATCCTGCGATCTCGCTGAAGCAAGCCCGGCTTGAAGCGGACCGGCGACGGCTGAAGATTGCTGAAGGCGTGCCGGAACTGCCGGGTCGACGATCGCCTGCAGCTCCAGCGCCGGCCGCTAGGCAAGACCTCTTCGAAACGCTGGCCAGGCAGTACATTGCCACCCACGGTGCATCGTGGAGCCACGACCATCACCGTCAATGGGTCAGCTCCATGGAGCGCTATGTCCTTCCGGTGCTCGGCCGTCGTCCAGTCGGCGAAATCGATACCGACCTGGTGCTCCAGGTGCTCCGCCCGATCTGGGACAAGGTCGAGGTGTCAGCCGCGCGCGTCCGTAACCGCATCGAGTCGGTGCTTGATGCCGCCCAGGCGCTGGGATATCGCGAAGGCGCCAATCCCGCTCGCTGGCGCGGGCATCTCGACAAACTGCTACCTCGTCACGACCGCAACGTGGTGCATCACCCGGCTGCGCCGGCGGAAAGTTGCCCAGCCGTGCTCCACCGCCTGGACTCCCTCCATGGCTCAGCTGCGCGTGCGGCAGAGCTGTTGATCCTGACATCGCTGCGCAATGGCGAGGTTCGCGAGGCGCGGTGGACGGAGTTCGACTTCGCTGCAAGACGCTGGACGATCCCGGCCGAGCGCATGAAGCGAGACAAGGAGCATATTGTGCCCATGACGGACCGAATAATCGAAGTGCTCGAGCAGCAGAAGGGTCAGCACCATACCTGGGTGTTCCCCAACGCCCGCGGTAAAAAACCGCTGCCTGGCAACGCCATTGGGCGGGCGCTCCGGAAGATCAAACTAGAGGGGGCGGTCCCGCATGGCTTCCGCTCAACGTTTCGGACCTGGGCGGCAGAGACCACCTCTCACCCAAGGGAAATCTGCGATAAGGTACTGGCGCACAGGATCGGCTCCAAGACCGAGGCCGCGTACAACAGAGGGCCACTACTCGAAAAGCGTCGCGCGCTCATGAATGACTGGGAAACATTCCTGGCAATGCCGGACCTACCGACCTCACAGGCCGTTACGCCAGGACGCCTGCAGGACGCCTAGGCTTTGCCGGGCGGGTAGAGCGCTCCCGCATCGTGGAGTCTAGGACGGTCGCAGTCGACCCTGCGACCTGCCGAACGTCTGCGGCTATTGAACGCCGGTCAGAGCTTCACCTACTACCCCACGCCGCTCAATGGCCTAGTCAGCAAGATGGTCGACCTGACTCAGTCAAGCTATCGGCACGTTAGTCGCCAACACGCTGCAGAGCCTCATGAGCGGCAACATGGGCGTTACCATTTCTCCCGTCATTCCCAACGGCTCAGCGCTCACCGATCAGTAGCCATCTATCGCTTGCCATGCTCTGGCATGAACCTTTGGCGCGATAGCAAATCACTATCACTCCAATAGTTTGTGCCATATTAGGAGCAGTGATGGATCAAGGAATTGAGCTACTGAAAGCCGCGCTTTCGCCCTATTCGGTCGAAGCAGTCATCCGGTCTGCTGACAAGACCGCTGTCGTGACTGTTGCCCATCAAGCGGCCAAGGTCACCCGTGTACTGAAACAAGCCGACCTTCAGGATCAGACCAAACTGGCTGAGCATGTGAATGACTTCAAGCGTGATATGGCGGGTGCTCGTGAAGACGCTGACCATGAGCGCGTTGAACTGATGCAGCGTCTTGGATCACGCGGTCTAGCGTCGTTTAATCCGGGGCTGCATCGACCTGGCAAGCCCAGGTAGCATTGTTGTTAGATAGCCGTGATGTCTGGCAAACCGGTCTGGGACCGCCGCTGCTCATCGCGTGAACGTGAACAAGCTCGATACCAACTGACCTAGCGAGTGCCTCAAAGGTTACCGCTGGGTCAGAGGGCTTATGGCCGAGCAGCAATCGCTCGGCGAAGCAGATCTCCGCATAGGCATCGCTGCGCGAAAGCCGATCAGCTCTCACGATCAAAAACCTGAGCTCACCCGTCGTGTAAGCAATCTCAAAAACCTGCGTTTCGCCCATAGCCTGTCATTCCGTGACACACATCACACTTTGATGTCATGGTGACACCACTGTTCAACGATATGAAGCGGGAAAACGCTAGCTGTAGAGCATCTCGTCGGAAATCATTAGTCAGATCATTGTTCTCTAGTTCAACCGAATTATAGCTAGTTGCGGTTCCACGCTGACGCCTTATGCTGCTCCAGGCATGGTTCCTCTGTAGGCCACTCGGCCATCAATAGGGGAACCCCATGCGTGTGTTTTTGTGCGAGATGCCCAGCCAGGGTAAGGACATTGCCTGGATACTCGGCGCCACTGGGCGCGGTGAAGGCTGCATTCGCGGCCAGGGCGTGGTCGTCACCTGGGGGATCGGCCATCCCCTGAAGCAGGCCCCACCCGAGGCCTACGATCCGCAGCTGAAAGCCTGGTCCCTGGAAGCGCTGCCGATCCTGCTGGCAAGCTGGAAAGTCGAGGTCAAACCCAAGACCAGCAGCCAGTTCAAGGCAGTGTTCAAGGAGGCCACAGAGCTGGTCATTGCGACCGACGCCGATCGCGAGGGCGAGATAATCGCTCGCGAGCTGCTGGAGCACTGTGACTACAGTGGGCCCATCCAGCGGCTATGGCTGTCCGCACTGAACGACGCCTCCATCCGCCAGGCCCTGGCGAGCCTCAAGCCCGGGGCCGAAACCTTTTCCATGTACCACTCGGCGCTGGCTCGCTCTCGGGCAGAATGATTGATCGGCATGAACTTCACGCGGCTGTTCACCCTCCTCTGCCGCTAGGCCGGCTACAGCGAGGTGCTGTCGGTAGGACGGGTGCAGACACCTACCAGCGCTTGATGGTCGACCGCGATCGGGAGGTCGCCCACTTCGTCCCGGTGCCGTTCTGGAGCCTGGAGGTGCTACTCGCCGCTAACGACCAGACCTCCATGGGCCATTGGCGGCCTGCCTGCGACATCACCGATGACGAGGGGCGTTTTAGGATAGCGATTAACAACTCCCATGCCTGCTAGCCGGCCTGGGCGCCAGCGAACCATGATGAACAATTCCTAGGCCGTGCGGCTCACAAGTTAAGGAGTACCGTTACTCGCTGCACGCGGCGATCAGCAATCGGTCTGCCGTGCCCCGCAACATGGCGAGGCAGGCTGGAACGTCCAAATGCACCTGCGTAGCTAGCACCCGAATGCCCAACGCTGCCCGGGGCAAGAAGCTCTCGGTACGGACGGTGAGGACCCAAGGCTTCGGCCCCAAAGGCATCCACTGCTTCGTGCTGCCCTTCATCGTGTTCCTCAAGCTCAAAGACATCGGCGGCAATGTGTTGCCGGCGTACCAGGAAGAGTTCGTCGGCATCCCGATGGAGGCGCACCAGGACGCGGCCTATCGGCAGCTGGCCAGCAAACTCATCGCGGAGCTCCGCCAGGCCCTGGCACGGCGAGACACCACCATACTCGGGGTGGTCCTCGACGTGCTGTTGGCCTGGCCAGACTGCTGCTTCCGGCCGGAGGTGGTGAAACACCCTCGGACCCGGGACACCTTGGCTAAGGTCGACGCGATCTTCGACGAAGACCAGGCGAGCCCCAAGGAGGAGGCGCTGATCGAGCTGTGCCGTCAGGAGAAGGCACTGGGTCGCAAGGCGCTGGCCTACACGGTCTACAGCGGCACTCGGGACACGACCAGTCGGCTCGAGCGCTTGTTCGAGCAGGCCGGCCTGAAGGTGGCGGTACTGCGTGCTTCGGTCGATACGGCCCGGCGCGAGGATTGGATCCTCGACCAGGTCGACCGTGGCGTCGACGTGCTGATCACCAACCCGGAGCTGGTGAAGACCGGGCTGGATCTGCTCGACTTCCCGACCATCGTCTTCCTGCAGACGGGCTACAACGTCTACACCCTGCAGCAGGCTGCGCGCCGATCGTGGCGGATCGGTCAGAAGCAGGCGGTACGGGTGCTGTTCTTCGGCTATGCCGGCAGCTCGCAGATCACCTGTCTGCAGCTGATGGCCAAGAAGATCGCGGTAGCTCAGAGCACGTCGGGAGACGCTCCAGAGTCAGGGCTCGATGCCCTGAACCAAAATGGCGATTCGGTCGAGATGGCGTTGGCTAGGCAACTGGTCAGCGGCTGACAATAGCACCTCTTCGGAGGGGTTCTCCTTCCGATAGCCAAGGGAACCAGCTAGCAGCATCCTGCTAAACACGACAGACCCACAGCAATCCGCATATTTATTTACGCATAGCTTTGTGTATCATGAGCTTGCGTGTGCCATACCTATGACTAAGCTAACTACCTTGATTGCACCGACACGACAATCGAATTGACTCAGACGATCACACCTACCTACCGCTATCAGATGACTTTGAGGCCAAAGCGCATGAGTGCACTCCTAGACCGGGCTGAACAGGCGGTGTCCGCTACAGCAATGGTTCGAGGCTTTAGCGCGAAATTGAAAGAGGTCACCAGTGGTGAGGTCACTCACCTAGTGATTTTCAAGGACAACGAGCCGGCTGCAGTGCTGGTAGGCGTAGAGGCCTACCAAGCTCTGCAGGACGAACTCGAAGACCTCCGTGCTGAGCGCCTCGCCATTGAGCGCCTTTCCACCTTGGACAAACAGAACACAGTGAGCCTCGAGGACATGGAGGCTCGCTTCGAATAGGCGAAGGTTGATGAAATGGAGCGTTCGGTTTCACCCTGATGTCGAGCACGATCTCGTCCAGCTAGGCAAAGCTGAAGCGAAAAGGGTACTCAAAGTGATCCGGGAGCGGATCGCTGAAGGAGAACCTGAAAAAATCGGCAAGCCACTCCGCGGCGCCCTCGCAGGCCATCGCAGGATCAGGACGGGCGATGTACGCATCGTTTACAAGATCGAAGGCACAGAAATCGTACTGGTCCTATGCGTAGGGGCCAGACGTGACGACGAGGTTTACGAGGCTGCCAATAGAAGAGTCTGACGAGATACCCCGCTTCGGCGGGGTTTCTTTTGTCTATAGCTCAGCGACTACGCACTCCATTCCGCCTAAAGCAACCGATAGCTGCCAATTCCATCCTAAGATGGCATTTTCAGCCATTGCGGCCCGCCAAGAGCTATAAAGCCAGTAATGAACCACTATGCCTGCGAGAGAAAGTATCGCATAACTATTTAATTATTCATCTGACAAGCCAAGTCATTTGTTCTAAGATACAAACTGCGACGGAACAAGAATAGCCGGAACTATTTAATCGAAAGATATCAAGCGAGATTTCTATGAGCATAGATATGTACAGGCGTCAGGTAAACCAGCTTCGAGCTAACATCGTTAAGTTGATTGAACAAAAAGCCAGAGAGATGCAAAAAGCAGCGGATATGGGTAAGAAACTGCTAAACGCACAATCTGCAGCCAGCAGAGCAAGCTCTGCATCAACGCTTCAAACGAGGTTGCGTGAAGCTAGTCGTTACGCTGACGACCAGGCCAAACATGAGCAAGAGATTGCGAAACTAGAGAAAAAGATTTCGGACGAGCAAAAGAAGCTTTCAGACGCTCAAACGCGGCTGGATAGCGAAGAAAATAAAGCACTTAAGAAACGTAATGAAGACCAGAAACGTCTGCAGGATGCCCAGCAGAGACAGTTTAGTGCAGTGAAGTCTAGCTTGACCCAGCACGAATTTCTTCATCGCGAAACTATTGCACGTGTTGACCAGCTGAGCACCTTACCTGAGGAGATTGTCGTTGCGTTCTTTGCTACTGATCCTGCAACAGAATCAGGTCGCAGGCTCCTTCTGGATGAAGAGGTTAGAGAAATACAGCAGAAGATCCGCCTTTCAAACCACCGCGATGCAGTCAAGCTTGAGTCTCGCTGGGCGCTAAGACCTGGCGACATATTGCAATATATGAATGAGCTTGAGCCTACAATCGTTCACTTTAGCGGACATGGCACTAATCAGGACGAGTTAGTTCTCCAAGACCGCAATGGCGATGCATCGCTCATTTCCCTCACGAGCATTGTTGGGACGTTCGAGCTTTATGAATCAGTACGACTTGTATTTTTTAATACCTGCCACTCATACAATCAAGCTGCAGCATGCACACAATATGTCGACGCTGCAATTGGCATGAATCAAGCAATTGGTGACACGGCAGCTCGCATATTTGCTGCGCAATTTTATTCAGCAATTAGCTTTGGGCGGTCCATTCCCAATGCTTTTAAGCAAGCCAAGAATGCGTTAATGCTTGAAGGCATACCGGAAGAGTCAACCCCAGAGCTTCACTTACGAAAAGGCGTCGAAGAGTCGGACCTAATTTTGGTTAAGCCTAAAGCCTAGCGGCCACACGATGTCAATTTGGCGCTATTGGCTAGACACAGCGAGATATATGCTAGCTCTTCGGAAAGCTCTTCGCCACGCTTGCGCAGCCGAAATAATCGTTGTTGTGCTTCCTGTTGCTTTTGCACAGGAGCCTTATCTAGCTTGCTAATTTTAAAAACCCAATCGTCTATCTTCTTTTTGACATCCTCTAGAAACGCCTCGCATGACTCCTGTTTTTTCTTTGGAAAAAGCTGACATTCTAAAAAACGGATGGCGTCGTAGATATTGACCACTTCCTTACTAGTCTTCGAGTGCACGAAGTTCAAGCTTCCCTCATCAAAAGCATGATGCTCCTGATTCTGACCACTCCAGTTTACAAGGTCATTCTTGATGAGATTGAAATGCTTCAAGTCGTAGGCAAGGTAAGGTTCGATTATAGAGAAGGTCTTCTCTAGACTGATCTGTAAATAAAAGCTCTTCTTAAGCTGAGACTTACCGAACTGAGCAGTAAGAGCCAACGCATTTTCGAGGCAATACTCGACTACAATGGATTCGAACCAGATCCGGCAGTAGATCAGGGCCTGACGAACGTCGTATACACCCAATGCCTCATTAACTTTGCCTTGGAAGCCACCGGCATGGTCTGCTGCAACGATTCCTTTATTTGTGTAAGTAAGAACGCGGCTGGAATGTTGATCGGCCTGCGGGTGCCGCTCCGCGATGATACAAAACCGCTCCCAAAAAAGTCGGTCATGTGTAGTCACCACCATCTGAGTGCGCTTTAGATATGGATCAGAGAAGCACAAGTCAATAATGTTCGAACGGTGATCACTATCGATCGCATTAACTACGTCGTCAAAAACAATTATAGGAAATTTATTCTTTTCAGCCATCGCTAACAGGAGTGAAAGCCCTAGTGCACGAAGGTGACCCTCGCTTAGTACAGAGAAGGCATCCTGAGAGGTTCCACCTGAAGTTATAATCTTGATGCGGTAGTTGCCATTTCCCTTATCAAAAATAATTGAGTCAATCCGCTCACACTCACTGTCATGATCATTAATAGCCTTGTAGTACTCAGCTGCTTTCGTCTCAATCCCAGCGATACGCGTCTTTTCAAGTGAGAGTTTGAACTGCAGCAGGTCATGATATAGATTGCCGTATTCCGATTGCAATTCACGAATCAGAGTATTAAACCGCAAGGTTTCAGCATCGCTTTGCATAAGGCCAGCTCTGCGCTCTATGAGCATTGCGAGATTACTGCCTGAAGCTTTAGATAATTTCTGAATAGCTTTTTTTTCCGCGAATAACTCTCTAATAGCATCAACTTTGTCGTGAAGTGCAGCTGCTTCACTCTCAAGTCGTTGAGTTTTTGAGCCAGTTTTGGCCATTTCTTCAGCGGTTTCAATGCAGGCGTCTAAGTAAACTCCGATGCCGGTAACGTCACCTGAAACAAGTACCGTAAAACAATTAAGCACCTGCACCGCATGAGTAAATCTTTCCGATGCAACTTGAAACTGCGATATCGCGGACTTAAGGTCTTCGAGGTGCAAAAAGCACGGCACGCCTAGTCGGCTATTTTTCTCTATGTCTAGAACTCCTGCGGAGATATCTAAAGCCATTTGGATGATACATACATCATTACGATGCTTAGAATCATTCAAACGGTCCAGGTCTTTTAAAAGATATAGCTCGCGGCGTGCTCTATCAAAAGGATTTTCCGTGGCCTTGTGCAAAGGTGTAGTGCATGCCGGACAAACATCGTCCGCCTCAACCCGCTCTAAAGCCTGTATTGCGCTGTACATAGCCTTGTAGTTGACCGCCGATGCGGACTTTAGGAGCAAGGATTCAATCCTCGCATTTCGTGCAAGAAGATATTGAGCAACACGCTTGGCTCGCTCGATACGAGCCAATGAATTGACAACAGGTGCCTCGGTGACTTTCATTCGCTCTGCTTTACGAATTTTATTCTCAGCGAGCTTTATCATCTGCGCAAACTTTGAGCGTACTGCAGAATGCTGGTCTGGCGAGATCCCAAGAAGTACACAGACTTGCTCATTGATCTGGGTAATTCTAGCGAAAATACCTATGCGCTCTTTGTTTAGGCCTACCCGTTCCTGATAAATCCTTGACAACTCTTCTGTTTGCTCTGGACGTAGAAATGCGGCCAAATTGAAATTTTCAGGCTTGACGAATCTCGAAATTACTTCTTGAATTTCCTCAAGACCAAATAGTGCAGCCACAACGTCACTTTCGGCACTGCCCGTATCCTTCGATCCGAGCAGCGAAAATTCCTGTAGGCGGTTTCGGTCAATGAAGCAACTTGACCACGCTAGGCTTCGGGTTATTGGTAGATTATCTCTTCCAATAAGAGACAGAGATAGTTTGGCGCCTTCCCTAGCGATATAGGATCTAACTCTGGTCTTACGCCGTTCAGCTTCTTTAATATGACCAGTACAGCCATACTCCAGCGCTTCGCACAGAGACGATTTACCGCCACCATTGGGAGCATAGAAAATATTTTTAATCTTGCCAAATCTTAGAAAAGTGCCTTTATCCTCTACGGACAATTCACCGAAGCCCCTAAAATTCTTAACCTGCAGATAGGCTATCGGACTAAGGCCAGATGGAGCAATCCAATCAAGCTCAGGCTTGTCATCTAAAACGCTTTTGAACCGCGCACCAATACGCTGAAAATCCATATTCAAAATTTGGTTAGCTGTAGATGCCAGATGCGCTTTTATGTGTTCCGAATAGCGTCCCCGTTCCTGATGCGCTTTGTACATACACCATAGGAGGGCTAAGTATCCGTCCGTTTTACCCTCTATATGATTTCTTGCGAAGCTTAAAAGGTACTGGCTCATACACCCTCCTCCCTGAAGATGAGTGCCAGCCTAACCGCTGCAATGACTTTTAGCTATCGGGTGGCCTACAGGATTGGCGTGTCAAAAACCAAAAGGTATGCAGGAGGTGATGGACGGAATGGGGTCCACGAGCCTCGACAGACGGATGTGCTAGATTAATAACAAAAGCCGTATCGGCAGTCCACGAACTCCTAGTTGCTGAGTGGCAGCTGTTGGCCGATAGGTGGTTCCCATATCGACTTAGTCTCTCATCAGGTCATGTTTTTTAACTATGCTTCAGCCGCTACACCCGACACCTTCTTTTGCAGCGTAGCGAAAAGCCAGCCAGCACACCTAAACGGCTACGGCTACATTTCGAGACGCCAAACGACCACATCGAAAATCTCACGCCCCTAAAAATCTGCCGCTTCGCCTTTACCGTTCGTCGGTGTCAAGCTTGCTGGGAACCCTTTCGCTGATTACTGTCTATCCATACAGTATCCTGAAAGGAGGTCTATCCCATGTCCATTCCGCGCCCCATCCCTCATCTCTGCCACGGTTGTCCCAGTCGTTCTGTCGAGTATCAGAGGGTCGTGGCTTCAGGGACTGAGCAGGTGGGCCGCTATGGACATGCTTGGTGATGAGCAGGATAGCTTCGAACAGCAGCAGTCCCTTTTCCGCCCTACGGAGCTGACGTACTGCCGCAACCTCGTTGATCTGCTGACCGAAGAGCTCGACCAGGTGCGTCAGTGTCTGGGTCAAGCCCAGCGCGCCAATCGCATTCTGGTCGCAGAGCGGGATGTCCTGACGGCGGAAGTACAGCGTCACCGACTGCGCTACGTCCAATTTGTCCAAGAGGAGAACCAGCGCCACGTGCCCCGCGGCGACCGACTCGTCCCGGACGACCGCGACGATCCCCTCTCGCGTACTCAGCGTCATATCCTGCGGCTCGAGTCGATGAACTCCGTCCTGCATGCGGACCTCTTCATAGTGCGGGCGCAGCTGCAGGTCCTGCTAATCGAACGTGGCAGCACGCCGTCGGCACCAACGGGGGTGCAGCATGGATAATGCCGCCACCAATGTTGTTGCGCTCAACTCCCTGCTGGATAGCCGCCGCGTGTGGCGCGGGCAGAGCCCCCACGTCGACGACGCCAGCACCCAGCCAACTGGGCACGCCGCGCTCGACGCCCAACTGCCCCTTGGCGGTTGGCCAGATGCAGCGCTTACCGAAATTCTCAGCGCGCGACCGGGCCTGGGTGAGCTGTGCCTCGTATGGCCGACACTGGCGCGCCTGACCGCCGCCGGCGAGCGGGTCGTACTAATAGCCCCTCCCTACCTGATCTACCCGCACGCCTGGTTGCAGGCTGGCGTCGACCTTGGCCGGCTGAGCGTCATCCAGGTGCAGGGCAAGGACGTGCTATGGGCAGCGGAACAGTGCCTGCGCTCCGGTAGCTGCGGTGCGGTGCTCTGCTGGCCCAACCGTGCGGACGATCGCGCGCTACGTCGGCTGCAGGTGGCTGCAGAGACCGGGCAGACCTTGGCATTCGCATTCCGCCACCAACGCGAGGCGGTTAACGCCTCACCGGCGGCGCTACGCCTGGTGCTCGAGGGGTCGCCTCAGCAGCTGCGAGTGCTCAAGTGCCGCGGCGGCAATCCACCGGCGACTGCGCTGGCGCATCGGGTCTGGCATTGAGGGACGACGGCCATGAAATGGGCCTGCATCTTTTTCCCGCAGTTCGCGCTGGACGGTGTGCTGCGCAACTGTCCTGATCCGGACGAACCCCTGGTGCTGCTCCACGGGCCTATACAGCGTCGGATCATCAAGGCGGCGAACCCGGCG
>Ga0157359_1000044_pt1 | contig 33204 bp, 33 predicted proteins | sample AttcapACBM3_FD_111482 | JGI IMG/M metagenome (GOLD analysis project Ga0157359, IMG submission 111482) | Fungus gardens microbial communities from leaf cutter ant in Botucatu, State of São Paulo, Brazil - Atta capiguara ACBM3 | ecosystem: Host-associated > Fungi > Mycelium > Unclassified ...
AATTATCGTCTTACATACCAATTTAAACAGCCTGTATAACCTTTTACTTAAAGCCATTTTTGAAATAAAACTCATTCACCCGAAGGCCTACGGCATGGCAGTTGAATATCGGAAATGGCTGCATCATGAGATTTTTGACCTGATTTTTAGTGGAGAAATCCGCGAGCCAAAATTCGATGCCAACATGGTAGTCAACCTTATAGATGGTTTGCTGCTACAAGCTTTAAGCTCAAATAGTTTGGATGAAAGAGATGCGGTGATAGAACGGTTTTTTATTTTTTAAAAATTATAAATGGGGGCAATTGACCGAAATAATAAAATTTACGTCGAAACCTCCATAGTTAATTTAAATCTAAACACCTAACATCTAGGTACTGACCAAGAATGAGTAGGATAAAAATGAATACTATTCAACAAAGAAAATCTGAAGGTGTGATGCGGTATTTAATAAAAAAAATGAGCGTAATAGGCCTCGTAGTCTGTGCCACACATGTATCTGCCGCTGAAGTAATAAAAACAGGAGACTCGGCAATGGGTTATCAAAAACAAGTCGCTTGGCAACAAATTGAACAATTTCTTCCGCAAGAATTTCATATTGCTAAAGACCAATTACCCAAAGAAGAATGGTGGGCTTGGAATGGCAATAACATTCATTTAGATACGTACCGAAACCCAAATGCAAAAATTAAGGTCATTCTATTTCACGGTGTAGGCACCAATGGCCGTCAAATGTCGATGATTTTAGGTAAGCCTTTGGCAGATCGGGGCTATGAAACAATAGCAGTCGATATGCCCGGCTATGGTGTAACACAAGTGGGGAAAGGCAAAGTTATTCGCTATAACGATTGGGTGCAGGCAGGTAGTGACTTGGTTGATGTTGAATTGGCAAAAGATAATCGTCCGGTTGTACTGTATGGCTTAAGTGCAGGTGGAATGCTGACTTATCATGTTGCTGCCAAGAATAAAAAAGTAAAAGCAATTGTTGGCATGACTTTCCTTGATACAAGTGACAAAAAGGTGAGAGACACGGTAGCAAGTAACTTATTTATGAGTCGGGTAGGCACACCAATTACGCATTTGACTGCAAAAACACCGTTGGCATCTATGCGAGTGCCAATGAGCTGGGCAAGTAAAATGAGTACTTTGGTAAATAACAAAGAGGCCTTAAAGGTCTTTATGAAAGATAAAACCTCGGCTGGTAACTCGGTTTCACTTACTTTTTTAGATACCTACATACACTACAAACCAGAGATTGCACCTGAAGATTTTGATGTATGCCCAGTTTTGTTAACGCAACCTGAAAAAGACCGTTGGACGCCGCTTGATTTGAGTACGCCATTTCTTAGTCGTATTCACAAAGTTCCTGTAAAAACCGTGATATTGCAAAATGCGGGGCACTATCCTTTAGAGCAACCGGGTTTATCGCAAATGGTGAATGCTATTGACAGTTTTTATAGTACTACCGTGAAATAAGGCATTAATGAATGAAGTGATTTAAAGATATGATCGGTAGGAGAAATGCAACGTTAATCGGGCTCATCGCTGTTTTGCTATGGAGTTCTATTGTTGGACTAATTCGTAGTGTGACCGAGAGCTTGGGTGCAACGGGCGGTATAGCCATGATGTACAGCGTTGCCTCTGTCTTTCTCTTGCTTAGCATAGGATTTCCAAAACTGAGTGAATTCCCTAAGCGCTATTTAATCTGGGGCAGCTTATTGTTTGTGTCCTATGAGTTATGTCTTGCATTATCTATTGGTTATTCAAATACCAACCGCCAAGCTATTGAAGTAGGTATAGTCAATTATTTATGGCCAGCTTTAACAATGGTCGCGGCTATTTTATTTAACAATCAAAAATCTAACTGGTTGGTGATTCCCGGATTCATTATTGCCATTTTAGGAATCTGCTGGGTACTAGGTGGTGAGAAAGGTCTTAATTTGGAGAGTATGCTCGAAAATATAAAAGACAATCCTCTCAGTTATGGGCTGGCTTTTATCGGTGCATTAATTTGGGCGACATACTGTACGGTAACTGCAAGAATCGCCAACGGAAAAAATGGCGTAACACTCTTTTTCATACTCACAGCATTGGCGTTATGGGTGAAGTATTTGGTCATTGGCGGGGCACCAATGGTATTTGATTTCCATGCAGTGATTTATCTTGCGCTTGCTGCTGCCGCAATGGGTTTTGGCTATGCAGCATGGAATGTCGGTATTTTGCATGGCAATGTAACGATTCTTGCTGGCGCGTCTTACTTTATACCTGTGTTTTCAGCAGCTTTGGCAGCAATTGTTTTACAAACACCGCTTTCCATGTCGTTTTGGCAGGGGGCGGCTATGGTATGCATCGGTTCGGTTTTATGTTGGCTTGCCACGCGGCAGAAGTAATAAATTTGAAGACACTGGTTTGAGGTAGATCAGTTATTTAAATAACGGGGTTTCACTAACTTTTACTTATAAAAATGACTACGAAAGTTCAAAAATACATGGTTTTAGACAAAATAATTTCGTCAAAAACCATGTGGCTTATATAAATAGGAAGTGCTATTTAAAGCTTATTTAACTCGATACCATGTCTGGTTTCGGCCAATTGCAGAGATACCAATATAACCACGTGCGGTGAGTTTGTCCCAACTTGGAGATACCGATACGCTAAAGCGATATGTCTTGTCTGACTGAGGGTCAAGAATAGATCCTTTGTCATATTTGTTTTGACTTACATTTTTTAAGTTTTTGACAATAGTTAAGCCAATTAAAGATTTATTTTTATATGTGCCTTCACACATGGTGCATTTATTGGCTTCGCTTGGAACAAGAATTTTTTCGATATTGGCAGTCAAAACGCCGTTTTTATCTTCGCTAAATTTGATGAGTGCTCTAGGCTGATTGGTTTCATCATCAATGGTTTTCCAAACAGTGCCATTAAGTTTGTCGGCAGCAAAGGAATGAACCGAAAAAAAGCTGAGTAAAAGTAGGAATAGATATTTTTTCATAACAATCATTTCTCAAATTAACAAATAGGGTGGCTTCAACTGCCAAAATTATTCATTTTAAAGTCAACTTTACAGCGTTCTTTGTGTTGAATCTAGAAGGTTAACATTATGTGAAATTGTATTGTATTTTTCGGTTGTTACTTTGATCTTTTTTTTCTGCAATTAGGAGCGTGGGTAGAACTGTTTGAGTTTAAAAGGTTCACCTAAGTAAGTGGAGGAGTTATGTTTTTAAGCTCTATTTTTAATATATTTTCTATACTCTAGCGGGTTCATATTTAAGATCTTTATAAACGCTTTTCTAAAAGCAGTGTCCTCACTATAACCGCAGTTTTGTGCGATAGTTTTAATAGATAAACTATTGTTCTCTAAAAGATAACAAGCTTTTTCAATTTTAAATCTGGTAATTAAATCTTTGGGACTTTCGTTTGTCAATTTCTTAACTTTTCTATAAAGGGTTTTCTCACTTATATTTAAGTTTTTTGCTAATTCTTCAAGCGTAATATGAGGATTGCTATATTTAACAACTTCTTCAATTTTCATGAGTATAGGATCAACAGAACTTGTAAAACCCTCAGGCACATAGATTTGCTGTGAGACAGGTTGAGCACCTGCAACTGCTAAATCTGAGGTGGCTTTAGCAATCTCTGATCCTGCAAATTGATTGATAATATAAAGTACAAGTTCAATCCAAGAGAGTGGGCCACCCGTCGTAATAATATTTGTATCTTTCTCAAAAGTTTTGCCCCAACTGAGTTTCCCATTTGGAAATCTTTTTTGAAAGGTATGATACAACCACCATGTGGTAGCGTAGTTCTTGCGATTTAATAAGCCCGCATCGCCCAATAGAAAGGTTCCTGCACAAGCGCCACATATAATTGTTTTTTTACTATTTTCATTTTTCAGCCAGTCTAATACGGCTTTATATTCGGAAGGGTGATTTGGCGTTTGCTCATCATTCAGTAGCATTCCGGGCACAATAATTAAATCGCCCTCTATAGCTTCTTCTATGGAAAGGTCTACATCTACCATTTTATTTTGTGCATTTGGAACAGGTTTACCATCAAGGCTTACCAAGCGAATTTTAAACTCTTTAATTTTATCTAAATTATTTAAATTTAATGAATTTTTACTTTTTATAATATTGTTTGCAATCCAGAAAATATCATTCATCCCAGCTATAGCAGAATAAATACATAACTGAGGTACATAGATGAATATGTTCATAATACGAACTTCAAAAGTTTGTCTGATTTTACATGAATATTGTCTTATAAGACATCTAGCTCAATATTTCAAAGCGACTATACTTTTAAAAGATTACATAGTTTTAGGAATCATAAATGATGAAAAACAATAAATTTAAGAATTTGACTTATAATTTAATGCTCAGTGCCTTAACACTATCTCCATTTGTAATTCAAAATGCCCATGCCGCAGTCAAAAATATTGTTTTAGTACACGGAGCATTTGCAGACGGGTCGAGTTGGAGTGCAGTTTCAAGTCGCTTGCAATCGCTTGGATACCACGTTACTTCCGTTCAAAACCCATTAACTTCTTTAGATGCTGATGTTGATGCAACAAAAAAAGTTTTAGAAAGACAAAAAGGTGATGTACTGCTTGTGGGTCATTCTTGGGGTGGTGTGGTTGTAACACAAGCGGGTAATGCACCAAATGTAAAAGGCATTGTGTATTTATCAGCGCTTGTACCAGACAGCCATGAATCGGCGTCGGATTTACTCACGCGCTTAAAGTCTCCAATGGAAGGACTTGAGCCTGATAAAAATGGTTTGATTTGGTTAGATGACGCTAAAACATTTCAACATGTAATGGCAAATGATCTTTCGGAAAAGCAAGCGAAGTTACTTGCATCTGTTCAGCAACCTATTTCTGCCAAAGCATTTACCCAAAAAATTTCTGAAGCTGCGTGGCGTGTAAAACCAACGTGGTATGTGATTACGACGAACGATAACGCATTGAACCCTCGAACACAGGAATTAATTTCTAAGCAAACACACTCAAGTGTTATACGCGTTAACTCGAGCCATTTATCTCTAGTTTCTCACCCTGACCAAGTTTCGAGTCTTATTGATAAAGCCGCTAAAAGCTTTAAATAAGGCAAGATAATTGAAATGAGTGATGGAAAGAAGTACTGCAAAAATCCTATCAATCATTGAATAGGAGAAATTGCGCTTTCAATCACTCATAGAGCAATTCACCGTGCAAAAAGGTAGCGTTGAATAACGACACTTTACTTATGTGCTTAGTGTTTTTAATTCTCCTCGAAGAATTCCAAAAACTGTTCTTATGAGTAATAGCATAATCACCAAGCTGGCTAAGCCAAGAAGTAAAACGGCAATCGTATACGTTGCCCAGTGCGGTGCAAAAGTCGTGTAGCGAAGCGCGGCATTGGCAGATGCTGCAAGTGGGAAACTCACCGCCCACCACGAGACACGAAATGGGCAGCAATATGCTAAATGACGCATTCGCACAATGACAATGGCAAGTACAAATAGCATAAGCATATAGAGAATTTGGGCAAATCCATCTATTTGACCCACCGTGGTGGTATATGCTGAGAAGCCAACTGCAAAGGGTGCTGTCAGAATAAGTAATGAAGGTTGCAATGCAGGAGGAAGCGGCTCGGCAAACATAAGCCGCGACACAATAATGGTAAACAACGGTATGGCAAAGAATAGACCTACGGCTGTTGCAAAGACCATAAACCCGTGTAATTCATTGGCCCAACCCAAGGCTGGAACAGCTAAGGGAATATCAATCATGCCAACCACCGGCACAATCCAAGCGGGTACTGCATTTTCAAATTGCTGACGTACACTTATCCAGCGAAGTATCATGAACCATGCCAGTAATGTCATGCCAATAGCACCAATAACCCAGATGGCACGTGCTACTAGCAAATTTTGATTTGCTAATAAAATTGGAATTAATAACATGCTAATCAATGGCGTTCCAAACATACTGCCAGCAATAGGATGCGTAAACTCACTACGGACTTTAGTGAAATTGGTCATTGCTTTAAGCGTATAACTGATTACAAGAGCAATGAACGAGATAAGGGCAATTCCCTCAAGCACATTGGAAATCCAAAGTGGCGCATTAAAACTGCTATGAGCAAGTCGCCATGCGAGGCTAAGACCAGTCAGTCCCATAACCGAACCAAATAATGCAATGGGTAAATAGGAAAATAGACTCTGTGATTCAGTTGGAGTTTGTGCTTGAGTAGATATCATAAAATTGCCCTACCACTAAGTTTTAAACCGTTTTGTTCTCGAGAGAGGAAACCGCATCCATCACTCGTGCTGAGTAGACCAAAGCAGCTCCGGCATTTAGCGCAACAGCCACGGCAAGAGCATCTGCAATTTCTTCACGAGTAGCACCTTGTTTTAAAGCTGCATCTGCATGTACTGCAATACAACCATCACAACGTGTTGTAACCGCAACGGCAATGGCGATTAACTCGGCTGTTTTGGCGTCTAATCGACCATTCTTTTGTACTGCACCCGATAAGGTTTGATAACCACGAGCTGTGTCTGGTGAAAGTGTGGCAATCTCTCCAATTTTGGAAAAAAGTTCTTTACGGTAAGTATCCCAGTCCAACATGACGATCTCCTTTTGAGTAAAAAAACGTCGTATTGTGGCAGTATAAGAAATTAATTGGTACGATGAATGATCAAACGTGCTTAATTTTAGCGAATTCGTCTCATGGATGTTTTGACCCAACTAATCCAGATTGCACAACCGCAGGCCGAACTAGATTTGCGTTGCCAAATGTCTGGTACTTATGAAATTCCACATACTCTATCTTCAAAAGGAACAGCGCCATTTCATTTGGTTTTGGCTGGTGAGTGTCTGATTGAAACAGAACAGGGCATCTTGAAAGCTCAAGCCGGAGACTTTGTAATCTTTCCAAGAGGCGCAGCACATTCCATTCGGAGCGTAACGACTAGCCCTCTATTTCATTCTATATACAAAGATGACAGCGGGATTTTGCCGATGAACCGTATTGGTGATGGCGTGGTTGAAGCCGATTTGTTATGTGGTCATTTCAAATATGAGTATGAAGCAAGTAAATTATTATTTCAGTCTTTACCGGAACAGTTGCATATTTCACTGTTAAAGGATGAGTCGAATATTCCATTACAGGCGATTGTTGATTGGACACGACAAGAAGCAAATCAGGGTTTTCCTGGGGCATTAGCAATAGTGACGGCGCTATGTCAGTCTTTACTGACTATTGCACTGCGCCGTTTTGGGGAAAATTCTGATAGCCCTATGAACACTCTAGCAATGTTAGTCGATCCGCGTTTGAGTGCATCTATACAGGCTTTATTAAAATATCCAGAGAAAAACTGGACCATTGATACACTTGGCCAAATTTCGGCTATGTCCAGAGCAAGTTATGCCCGACATTTTAAAGAAACAACAGGACTGACTGTTTTTGAGTTTATTACTCAGGTTCGGATGTCTATGGCTTGTCATTTATTGACTAAGACAGATTCTCAGGTAGGGACAATTGCATTAGAGGTTGGTTATCAGTCTGAGGCTGCGTTTGGAAAGGCATTTAAAAAGCATATTGGTATGTTGCCGGGGCAGTACCGACGTACCAAATCATCTTTTCAGTGAGTTTATGAAAATACTTTTTAATTTATTCATCTAAATGACAAATATAATCAATCACTTCATCTGTCATAATTTTAAATTTACTATTTTCAGGCACATTAAAAGATTCGCCACTCGAGTAAATTTTAGCTTCTGGTTCATCACCAATTTGAACAGTACATTTTCCTGAAATTATCTCAATGCGTTCTGGTACGTGTGTTTTAAAGGTTAATGATGTAGTAGTAGGAAGAATGACACCTAAGGTTTTCTTTGTGCCATCTTCAAATTCAATCATGTGACTCACAGAATGGCCTTCAAAGTGAACATTTGCTTTTTTTCTTATAGAAACGGAATCAAATTGATTTTGCATGTTTTTGTCCATTTTATTGTATTGAGCACTTTCGAAATAATAATAAGAAAACATCAGTTTATTCAAGCTATATTTAGCTAGGTCATAAAAGTAAGTTTTCCTTAACAACCTCTTTAATCAAAAATGAATGCCATTTGAGTCATTAAACACTTAAGCAGCTCAATAAGACACCCCACTTGAATGAAGTGATCAAACAATTTGTTGCTAAAATGTGGCTTAAGATAAATAAAAAATATCAACTATTTTTTAATTTAAATAGATTACGTTTAATTCATCACACATTATAAAAAGAATATGAAAATCATGAAATTATTGTTAATTGACAGGGGGTAATATTAAGTTTTATAACTAAAACATCCTGAAACTGTTTCTTTAATAGAAGCAGAGAAATGACAATAAAAAATGACGAGTTATTAGAACAAAAAGATAAGGAGAAGAAATGAATCTCATTAAATACGCCTTATTTTCTCTTATGGGAATGCTGATCATAAATAATGCAGAGGCGGGAAATGCATCGACATCTTTAAAGGTCAGTTTAACCATTCTTGAAAGTTGTGAGGTCTCAACACAAGGAAATTTAGATTTTGGTTCAGTTGTCCGTGCGCAACCCGTTGCTCCTGCAACAACGAATGTTTCTGTTCAATGCACTCATAATACGCCGTATCAATTGGCTATAACTTCAGACAATAACTTTGAACTTAAATCTGCTGCCAACACAGCATCTGTCGCGTACGTATTATTTCAAGATGCAGGTCATACCCAGATTTGGGGAGGGACAGGAAGTAAAATACTTTCGGGAGTCGCAACAGGAATGAAAGAAAATATTCCTGTTCATGGGATGATTACATCGAGTACCAATGTTCAGGCAACAAAGTATGAAGATTGGGTACGTGTGAATGTGGTCTATTGATGGCAGCTCAGCAAAGTGTAATGAATGAAACCTTGTGAGCTGCAAATATTTTTTTATTTACTGATGAGCCATTGAATTGAGGCATCAAACAGTTTTATCCCATCGTCAGATAGATTGGTAAAGGTGTCATTGTTAAGGAAGAACATGAGTCGTTTTGCAGGTGCTAAAGATTCATAATCCATTGTTGCGCCTTTCTCATAACCCCAAATGGCCACTTTTTCAGGTTGTCCATAAATAGTCGCAATAATAGTTGCCCCTAATCCGGGTTTGCCCCAACTCATAGGTGCTTGTGCTTTATACACATTACGAGTTCCCGCAGGAAGATGCGCAGACAATGGATGCGGTGCATTGACTAACCACAAATAACGTTCTTTCTCGACTTCGCCAAAATCGGTATTAATGCGTTTACCGGTCATTGCCAAGTCATCAAGATAATCGTTTTCCCACGTCATAAGTGGAACGGGTAGCTGACGCCATCCCGATTGCATATTCTTAGATGCGACAGTAGAAGAGATAATAACTAAATCTGTATTCTTTAAATTGTTTGGTGAAACAGATTGATCTAACACCTCAACTTGATAGCCTTTGCTTTGCAAGTACTTTTGAATGGCCAGATCCGTGCTAGCCGATGAACCCTTAACTTGTGAAATCAGAGCAATTCGTGTTTGGGCATAAACAGAAGAGCTAAACAGTGTGCCAATCAACACCAAGATAGAAAGAAGCTTTTTCATATTGATCTCAAAAGAGCAGTGATTTAAACACTGCTCTGATCCTCTGTTTTAGAATTTAAAGGTTGCACGTAACACCGCTTGACGAGAGTCGCCTTGAGACACTGCCAAATTATTGACGCTCGCTGTGTAGTAGGTTTTGTCAAAGATATTATTTAAATTAAATTGGAACGTGACTGCTTGTTTAGCAATGGTCGTGTCATAGCTCACAAAGGCATTAGCAAGGGTATAGTCAGGTAGGTCGAAGGTATTTTCCGAATCCCCAGCACGTTTGCCCACATAATTGCCGCTTACACCAAAACGTAAATTACCGTTATAAAGTTCACCGTAGTTATAGGCCAATGCTAAAGAAGCTGTGTTTTTCGCTACATTATTCAAGCGATTGCCTTCAAGGCCACTTTCATCTTCGGTTACTTTAGCATCTGTATAAGCATAGGTCAGGGTCGCATCAAGTTGATCGGTTACGCGTCCTGTCAGGTCGAGTTCAGCTCCCTTAGAACGTACTGCACCCGTAGTATGTAGTTCAACTTCACCAGTTGATGAGTTAGTGACTTTAGCTAAAACATTACGTTTTTTAATATCGTAGAGCGCAAAATTGGCTTTAATACGGTCATTTAACTCATATTTTGCACCCACTTCATAAGACTTGGCTTGTTCCGGTTGCACATCAGAGTTAATAACCGCATCGCCACCTAAAGGCGCAATTGAAGAAGAAGGCTTAAGTGACTCGGTATAGCTACCATAGAATGAAAGCTGGTCATTCCACTTATAGACTAAACCTGCATGTGGAAGCCAAGCATCATCATTGGTATTGGTATTTTCTTTAAACGGTCTACCACGGCCAGCAGTTTGTTGATAGTTCAGGTAACGTCCGCCAAGTACAGCAATCCATTTTTCATTTAAATGAATTGCATCTTGTACGTAAAAACCATAGGTATGCAGTTTATCGGTTTGGTCGCTATCTGATGCCACAACATTTTGAGATGGTTCGACAGTTCCAAAACTTGGATTAAAATAATCTAAAGTTGATGTATTGCCACGCACCATATCTGGACGGAAATACTTACGGTACTCGATGTCTGAACCAATTTGAATGTCATGTTTTAAACCAAACAGATTGGTTGAGCCATTGATGTAAGCTTGAGCATTACTATCTACGCTTTGTGCATTTAAAGTCGCATCTGTACGGCGTGTCACGGTGTGTTTAGTCGTATCTAACTTGGTCACACGTAATTGGTTAGCATCATAGGTTTCATAGTTATAGGTATAGCCTAAGTGAGCTGACCAGTTATCATTAATTTGGTGATCTACCAACAACTGCGCCAAATGATCTTCACCTTTCATTTGGTTAAAAGCTTCATCTAGGCGTTGGTATTTAGAGATAGGGAGGGCTTTATTGGTTTTCGGGTCAAAAACGGTAGAGCGGTCAAAAGGTACATCAAAGTGACGGTATTGATAGCTCAGGTTTACTTTAGTTTGACCATTATCCCAAGCCACAGACGGAGCAATTAAAGTCTGTTTAAGGTTACCAAAATTACGCCAGTAGTCTGCATCAGAATGATCGGCAATAAAGCGATAGGCAAAGTTACTACCACTAATTGCACCCGTGGTATCTATGCTTGCGCCTAGACCATTTTTACCCGCAGCAAAGCTTGAATCATAAACTGAAAGTTCAGTTTTCTGAGTAGTCTCTGGTTTTTTTGTAATGACATTGACTACACCGCCCGGGTCCATAATGCCATAGAGTAATGAGGCTGGGCCTTTTAAAACTTCAACTTGTTCAACGGCCGCATTCATGGTTCGGCCTTGCACAATTGGCATACCATTTACGGTAATTGAACCGTCGCGGTTATCACCAAAGCCGCGTTTCATTACGGTGTCTTGCGTACCACCTAAAGTATTGCCCTGCGTAATACCACTGACTTGGGTCAGCGCATTGTCCAAGTTTGCAGGCAAATAATCTTTCATATATTGCTTAGATACGACATTTACAGTTTGCGGGCTTTCTAGATTTTTTTGTTTGCCTCTAAGCGTCGATGCCGTTTGTGTACCAATATAGCTTGAGTCTGTTTCAGCCTGAACTTTAATCGTTTCTAGTTGCGCTGGTTGGATTGCGGTTGCTTCTGCCCAAGACATCATCGGGATGAGAGATAAAAGTAAGGGGCTACTATGTTTTAAAATTTCAACAGTAATTAAATTTTTACGCGGGGAGAAAGCAAACATAAGTATACCTAAGTGATATAAAAATCGTGAAAGGCCAAATAAGAGCGACTATTCAAGCGAACAAAAAGGAGTGCCGACTAGACTCAAAAAAAGTGTGTAAAGTATATATAAATGAGACTCATTTGCAATGGTTTGCAGGCAATAAAGCCGTAGGAAAAATTAATAATAATTTAACTTTTTAATTAGATTATCTTTTATGCTCGGCCATTCTTCATCAATGATACTAAACCTGACTGAATTTCTTTTTCTGCCATTAGGCATAATTCGCTCATTTCTAACAACACCTTCTTTTTGGGCGCCTAGTCTTAAAATTGCATTCTGTGATTTTTCATTCAGTACATCTGTTGTGAATTGAACTCTAACGCAATTTAACTCTTCAAAGGCATATTGAAGCAGCAAATATTTTGCTTCTGTATTGACGTATGTTCGCTGCCATGATTTTGAGTACCAAGTACTTCCAATTTCCAACTTTAGATTTTTTCTATCTATTTTCCAAAATCTGGTAGATCCAATGATTTTCCCTGTGGCGATATCTTCGACTATAAAAGGAAGAACTGTACCCGCGTGGTAACCCTGTAGTGCGTGTTGAATATAGTCATCTATAGTTTCTGCTGAAGGGACTACAGTGAAAGGGAGGTTCCATAGTTCTCCATCTGAAGCAGCGGCGACTAAGTCTTTTGAATCTTCAATGGTTAATATGCGTAACCGAATACGTTCACTTGAAAGCGTTATGTTTAAAGGCATAACAGAGGTCCTAATGAGAAGTTACCAAATAAAGAGATTGCCCCGAGTTTTATTTAAATCGATTATTGAGATCGCCACTTGAAACCGAAGTATTGAGCGAATGGAAATGTCCTGACTCGGCAATCGCACTTGCTGTTTTAATAAAACCATCCCAAGCTGAACGAGCTAATGCTCCACCAAGACTAATGCGTCTTACACCCAAGTCTGCAAGCTCTGCCGCCGTTAAATTACTATCCCAACCAATTAAAACGTTTACGGGTTTTGGTGAAACGGCATTTACAACAGCGATGATTTGTTCACGAGTTTTAATACCGGGCGCATATAGACAGTCAGCACCAGCTTCTGAATATGCTTTTAACCTGTTAATGGTATCTTCTAAATCGGGCGCACCTACAAAGAAGTTTTCAGCACGACCAATAAGCATTACGTTCGTTCCACTTTGATCGATCGCTACACGAGCTGCTCGTATTCTTTCAACTGCATCGGAAATATCACGTAGTGGCTTTTCAGTATTTCCCGTTGAATCCTCAATAGAAATGCCAGCTATACCTATATCAAGTGCCATCAAAACATTTTCAATAATGCCTTGAGTTGTATCTGAAAAGCCACTTTCAAAATCAGCATTGATAGGTAGGTCAGTGGACTGAACCATATAACGTAGATGTGCCAGTGTTTCATCTCGGTCGAGCTGACCATCTGCTTTGCCGCAAGACCATGCATAGCCTGAGCTGGTTGTGGCAAGTGCTTTATAGCCGAGTTGTTCGAGTATTTTTGCGCTGCCTGCATCCCAAGGATTGGGTAAAATAAAGCATCCCTCTTCATGGAGTGCGCGGAAATTTTTTCTTTTATCATCAATTGAGATTTTCATTATTTCGTACTCTTTTTAGTGTATTTACTTAAATTTAGTCACTTAATCTTGTCTTTAAAGAAAAGGCTTAAAAGGTGAGTTGAGGCTAAATGACTATAACAATTTTTTAACTTATAGAAATATAATCACTTCTTCATTTCAAATAAGAAAATCAAAATAAAGTGATGTTCATTTTGGGTATGGATTATAGATTTTCTTAATCTATATAAATCCGTTTATCGTCATAAAAAACTCGAGTTAACGTTTTATTATTTTTGTATGTAACAAAAGAGAAATCAGAAACTATTTTATGACGAACGAGGATAGGCTATGAAAAACACTTATTTAGTTACAGGCGCTACAAAAGGTATTGGAAAGGCAATTAGCGATGCACTGTCCTTGCAGGGACATCAGGTGATTGGCATTGCCAGAAACATTGACAATATCGACTTTCGCGGACAGCTTTTTAGTTGTGATCTATCCAATATAGAACAGACTGAAGAAACCTTAGCTTTAATTTCTCAATCTCATGTCATACATGGAATCGTAAATAACTCAGGAATTAGTTTACCTCAACCTTTAGGGCAGATTTCCTTTCTTGCTTTAGAGGAAGTTTGGAACTTAAATGTAAGAGCTGCTATACAAGTGACTCAGCATTTTGTTGCTCAATTAAAAGCACAGCGCTTTGGACGAATTGTTAATATCGGCAGTAGGGCAATTTACGGAGCAAAACAACGGACAGCATACTCGGCAGCAAAAAGCGCATTGGTCGGATGTACTAAAACTTGGGCACTTGAGTTGGCTGAGTTTGGTATAACGGTAAACTGTATCGCACCGGGGCCAATTGAAACGGAACTTTTTAGAAAAACCAGACCGATTGGAAGTGAAGCTGAAAAAGCGATATTAGAAAGTATTCCTTTAGGAAGGATTGGCACACCACAAGATGTTGCACATGCCGTATCTTTTTTACTATCAGAGCATGCAGGTTTTATTACGGGTCAAGTTTTAAATGTTGATGGTGGGGGAAGCTTATAGCACAGCAAATTAACAGAAAAATTATAAGAATAATCTAATATATTGTTCATTGAATTGATTTATCTCAAATAAATAGTGCAGAGAAGCTTGAAGGTATGAAGTTAAACTTAGATAAATATGACCGCGTAATATTAGATCTTCTACAGAAGGACTGCACATTGGCAATAGGTGATATTGCTGAAAAAGTGGGATTAAGTAACACGGCCTGTTGGCGAAGAATACATAAGATGGAAGAAGAAGGTATTATTCGTGCAAAAGTTGCTTTGCTAGACCGTAAAAAACTTAACATTAATGTGATTGTGATGGTGTTTATTAAAACTGCACAACACAATATTGAGTGGATTCAGAAATTTCACGCTCATATCTATAACATAGATGAAGTGATTGAAGTTTATAGAATGGCAGGTGAAACAGATTATTTACTTAAAGTCGCCGTATCTGATGTTGCTGAATACGATAAAGTTTATAAAAAATTAATTGAAATTAATGGATTGGCCGATGTGAGCTCTAGTTTTGCAATGGAGCAAATTAAATATACGACAGAACTTCCTTTAAATTTTTTCTAATAAAAGCAACTAGCGATACCATTAAAGACTAAGGACCAGCGAAACATGCTAGAAGCAAAACCTTATTTACGTTCGGTACAAATTAAAGCAAATATGCAGGTCGACTGGTCAATTTATCCCTTTGCCATACCAGCCGTTAATGATATTGAACACTTAACTTTCCATCCAGATGTCACTTTTTTTGTCGGTGAAAATGGTTCTGGTAAGTCGACTATTATGGAGGCCATCGCTTTGGCGCTTGGCTTTTCAGAAGAAGGCGGCACGCTAAATGTACGACTTAATTCAGCGAGTAGTTCATCAAATTTGTTTCAGCATTTAAGAATGATAAAAAGCTTTAAAAAGCCTAAAGATTATTATTTTTTAAGAGCCGAGAGTTATTACAATATCGGCACATATATGAATGAATTGAACTATGTACAGAGTTATGGTGGCAATATCCATGCTTGTTCACATGGTGAAAGTTTTTTAAAGTTGCTAACCAATAAATTACAAGGTGAGGGGCTTTATTTATTAGACGAACCTGAAGCAGCTCTTTCACCTACAATGCAATTTGTAGCTTTGTCGGCTATTCATGAATTATGCAAAAACCAGTCACAACTCATCATTGCAACGCATTCCCCAATTTTACTGGCTTATCCGAATGCTAAAATCTATCAATTTTCTGAAACAGGGATCCGTGAAATTCAGTATGAGGAAACGGAACACTTCCGAGTGACACATGATTTTTTAAATAATTACCAAAAGCGTATTCAGCAAATCATGGATGAATAATAACGATAGAGAAAGAAGTATCCGACTTACGATCAAGTCCACACAATAAGAAGATCAATGTAGGGCTCTATAAAAATATTTCATGCCAATAGATCAATATCGGATTAAAAATCTAATTTTTAATGTAAATGGTAAATACAAATCTAATTTTAATATAAAAAACAGAAAATATTAAAATTTATATCCCCTGAAATCTAACTATCATCAATTGGTAATAAAGTTGATATGTTTCTCGGAATATAAAAGTGAATCAATTCAGTACAGATGTCATTAATTTAGGGCGAACACCAGAGCGCTTTGATGGTCTAGTAAACACACCTGTTTTTCGTGGTTCGACTATTGTTGTAAATAGCTTTAGTGAATGGGAAGAATTTAAACGAAATGGTGGGGTATATCGCCATTACGGCCGTTTCGGTGCTGCAACAGCTAAATCTTTTGAAAGTGCAATCAATGCGCTTGAAGGTGGTGCGGGTAGTATGGTGTTTCCATCTGGGTTATCGGCATGTACACATTCACTTATGGCTTGTGTTGAGGCAAATAGTCATGTCTTGATTGCCGATAACATCTATGGCCCAACCCGAAATTTTGCTGACAATATATTAGTCAGAATGGGAGTAAGTGTTGAATATTTTGACTCTACCAACCTTGAAGTATTAACTGAAAAAATTAATCATCGTACCAGCGTGGTATTTATTGAGTCGCCGGGTTCAATGACATTTGAACTGAGTGATGTGGCAGCAATTTCTACAGTTAGCCATCAATACGGTGCAAAAGTATTAGTTGATAACTCTTGGGCAACACCATTACTTTTTCAACCATTAAAGCATGGTGCTGATATTTCGATTCAGTCCGTAACCAAATACATTGGTGGTCATTCTGACATATTAATGGGGGTGGCAACTGCAAATGCCGAAACATACGAACAGCTCACTAAAACCGGTCATTGGTTTGGTGAAACTACAAGCCCTGACGACATTTATTTGGCTTCACGTGGCTTGCGAAGTTTGGCGGTAAGGTTAAAGCAACATGAAAATAGTGCTCTCATCATTGCGCAATTTCTAGCAACACATCCAGCTATTAAGGAAGTGCTTCATCCCGCTTTGGAAACGAGTCCTTATCATGATTTGTGGTTAAGAGATTTTGATGGTTCATCTGGCGTATTTGCTTTTTATCTAAAAGAGTCTGAACCCTCTTATGTGCAAAAATTCTTTGATTCGTTGAAATTATTTCATATTGGGTTGTCTTGGGGTGGGTTTGAAAGTCTGATTCTACCTGTTGGACAAGCTTATCGAACTCATACCGATCTACCTAAAGATGGCTATTTGGTACGTTTGAATATTGGGCTAGAATCGGTTTTCGATCTACAAAAAGATTTGGAATATGCACTACAGTGCGCAGAGCAGATGCGTGTTGAAAGTGTTATATAGCCCTCCTAACCCTAAAATCTGAATTTATAAGCCTGACTCTCGGATTTTTCCGGGGGTCAGTCCATAGCGTTTTTTAATCGCACGATTAAAATGTGACTGACTTGAGAATCCCAATCTGTAAGCAATCTCGCCAATAGTCACTTTACGCTGATGCAAATCATGCAATAGAGCGTAACCACGTTCTAATCGTAAGGTCCAGATATAATCACTGACAGAAGACTGATCTTGTAGGTGAAATAGACGATTTAAATGGCGCAGTGAAACACCAACAGCCGCCGCAACTTGTTGCGTCGAGAGGTCAGGGTCAGAGAGATTATTCGCAATATAATGTTTGGCTGTTTTTAAATAAGCATGATGTGCCCAACTTAACTGTGTGCCTTTAGTGTGGTTAGTCACGGTGGTGGAAATGAGTGCACGAATATCATCGTAAAAACATGCCCCATCTTGTTTCCACGGATTAATAAAATAATTGCGTATGGTGGAGCTTAAATTTGTGGCAAAAAGCTTGTCACTTTTTGATTGATTAGAAAGTTGAAGTGGTAGTTGATCGATACGTAATTTACAAAGCTGTGAAAAAACATGGGTAGGAATGTCTATTAAATATTGCTGCATCTCAGTTAAAAAACCGAACTGATACGGAACCCTAGTGTCATAAATAATGATCTCGCCCGGTTCCAATAACAGACATTTTCCTTTTTGTACAAAATAGGCTTTGCCACTAATAATCAGACAGGCAAAAATCGACTCTGAACTAGAGCTGCGTATGTTTTTTTCATCTCGCTCAATCATATGATCATTGCCAATGATATTGGCTATACCCAACTCCGGTAATTTAACACACGTCATTTCACATTGAATTCCTTCAAGATGAAGTGAAGAGGTTTTCAAACCGATAAGTGAGTTAGTGTTAGACGTGTTCCAGTATTCAAGTTGATCAGTAAAAGGCACATCCTCTGTCGAATAATGCGCATAAGAAACTATGCTGGAGGTGTTCATCCTAGACCGTCCTTATTTTAGTTTTTCATAAAATATAACGTTATAACTATACTTATAAATCGTTTAAGACAATCCTTTTTAGTTGAAATTAACTATTTCAATACTTAAAAATGATGACCTGATAAAGTGAGATAAAGATTAAATAATGATGTCCTGTTGGATCAAAAAATATGACCAGCTTAGATAAGCCAATTTAGCATTGTTTCGCTAAAGTGATTTCCACGATATCAAAATTAAGGAGATATATCGTGGTTGACAAAGCGAAGGATGAATTTTGGCAAGATATTTCACCCATTCTTAATCCGTTCAAACCAGATGCATTACCTGAGGTTTATATTGCCGATGCAGCATCAGACGATGAACGTCTTTATGTACCTTTTACCGATACCGTATCGTCTCGTCCATTGTGGATTTCACCTTCACAAAATAAATGGTGCGATATCCTTATGGCCAAAAGTGCTGGTCTGGTCAATCGACACTACCATCCTCATGAAGTTTTTGCTTATACCATCTCTGGAAAATGGGGCTATCTAGAACATGACTGGACAGCAACAAAAGGGGATTTTGTTTATGAAACCCCAGGTGAAGGACATACGTTAGTCGCTTTTGATCATCCTGAACCAATGCGTGCATTTTTCATTGTAAAAGGGCCATTAATTTGGTTGGACGAAAAAGGCAATCCCGATGGATATTTCGATGTGCATTCATATATTGAGATGTGCAAAGCACATTATGAAAAAGTCGGTCTCGGCGCGGAGATGATTGAAAAACTTTATCGTTGATCTACAGCTGCAAAGGAATATGCAATGTATACATCTCATCGGTCCTTTTTGACCTACGAAAATCGGTTATTGCTGATATTGTGCATGACTTCAGGTTTCGTGTTTTTTGATCGTCTGGCCTTATCGTTTCTGTTTCCTTTTATATCCGATGAATTACATCTAAGTGAAATGCAGCTCGGTCTGATGTCTTCCATACTGTCGTTGACATGGGCATTATCTGGTGCGTTCTCAGGCGCGTGGTCCGATGCACGAGGTATACGTAAACCAATTCTTTTGCTAGCTGTACTCGGCTTTTCAGTATGTGCAGCTGCTTCTAGTTGGGTGACTGGGTTTATGAGTTTACTCATACTTCGTGCCTTGATGGGGCTGTTTGAAGGTCCTGTTTTACCTATGTCACAGTCCTTAATGGTCGACAGTTCCACACCTGAACGACGTGGACTGAATATGGGACTGTTACAAGGTTCATCTCCGGGACTCATTGGTGGTGTTATCGGGCCACCCGTGGTGATCGGTATTGCGACTCATTATGGATGGCGCGATGCATTTTACGTTTCATGTATCGCAGGCTTGGTTCTAGCCTTATGTATATGGCTCTGGGTGAAAGAAAAGCCGAGTAAGTTACAACCTGTACAAATAGAGAAAGACTCTAACCCGAGTAAATGGGTGTTATTACATGAAAGGAACATTTTGTTGTGTGTTCTGATTGGTTGCTGTTTTCTGACGTGGTTTGTCGTGATTATTTCATTTGCACCGACATTTTTAATGAAATATCGGCATTTTTCTGCAACAAACATGACCATTGTTATGACTTGTTTGGGTGGAGCGTGGGTGTTTTGGGGATTCGTGGTTCCTGGTCTGTCGGACCGTATTGGTCGTAAGACAGCTCTGCTGATCTTTTCTCCAATTGCTGCTTTATGTCCAATTGCCATGATTTATGGAAGCTCTGTCATGAGTCTGGGACTATTCGTGTTTTTGACTTATACGGGGCTGGGTTGCTTCACATTATTTATGTCAACCATTCCTGCTGAAACCGTGCCAAGACATTCAATTGCAAGTGCATTGGGACTCATTATGGGAACGAGTGAATTGGTGGGTGGCTTTTTTGCCCCGATCGTGGCGGGTTTCGCGGCTGATCATTATGGCTTAGCAATCGCCATGTGGATGGCCGCCGCTGCCGCTATGATTGCAGGCTTTTTTTCGGCTGGACTAAAAGAAACCGCACCGATTGTATTGAGAAAGCATACCAACAAAGTAATTTCATAAATAAAACTGATTATGATGGAGAAAAATATGATGCGCGCGCTTAAATGGCATGCTGCCCATGATATTCGTTTAGAAAAAATTGAAGTGCCTGTACCTAAAGATAACGAAGTAATTGTTTCGGTTGCATATTGCGGCATTTGTGGCAGTGACTTACATGAGTATGACAGTGGTCCACATGCAATTCCAATTGAAGTACCTCATAAACTGTCTGGTCGTGTGGCACCGATCATTATAGGACATGAGTTTTGTGGCACTGTGGTTCAGGTCGGAAGCTCTGTAAGAAACTTCAAAGCAGGTGACCGTGTATCGGTAGAGCCAGAATATCGCTGTCAACAATGTGCCTATTGCGAAACTGGCTCATACAACCTATGTGTATCAATGGGTTTTGCCGGATTAATGGGGGATGGGGGTATGGCAGAATTTGCCGCTATTCCAGCCTATATGTTGCACCATTTACCTGAGACGGTGAGTTTTGAACAAGCTGCCACATTTGAGCCAGCTGCAGTAGCACTACATGCTTTACGCCGTGCTGAACTCAAACTTGGTGATACATGTGCCGTGTTTGGTTTAGGGCCGATTGGACTTTTATTGGTTGCACTCGCAAAGTTACAGGGTGCAACTACCATCGTTGCTGTCGATGTTTCAGAAGAACGCTTAAGCTGTGCTAAACAAGCTGGAGCAACACATGTATTCAATGGTCGAGAGTTTGATAGTCATGAATTGGTTCAAGCCATTCAAGCGGAAACAAATGGGCTAGGGGTAGATGTTAGCTTTGAAGCTGCTGGCTTAAACAACACTTTAGACAATGGATTACAGGCCCTGCGTAAAGGTGGGAAACTGGTCATGGTGGGCCTCATGCCTGAAGCTAAATTTAACTCATTTGATATGGTGAATAATGAGTTATCTCTCATAGCTAGTGTCGGTTATCGCCATGTTTATGAAGAACTTATTCAACTGGTTGCAAATAAAATGTTTGATCCATCTTTCATTGTGACTAAAGTTGTTCCGTTGGAGCGCGCTGTAAGCGACGGTTTTGATGCACTGCTTGAAGACAGGTCTCAAATCAAAATTTTGGTAGCACCCACTCTGACAGCATTGTCACAGTCAAAGTGATACATCGGAGAGAATATTGCTGTTCTCTGCACACCAGCCGCTTCATTTGTGACAGGCGCTGTCATTCCTGTAGATGGTGGCTATTCAACAGTATAGCGGCCATCTACTCTTAGGATCCTGTTGCTACATTTATTACAGCTCAACTAACGTTATGAAAGAAAGCCCTATTAAAAGGGCTTTACTGTGTTTTAGTTGAGTTTTAAATATTCATCTTTGAGTTTATCAAGAAAAATAAACAGATTTTGGTTCATTTCTTGGTAGTTGTGGCTTCGTAACTCTTCACGCGTGTCCACAAATTTATAATCATGAGCCTGATTTAGTTCAACGGCCGAATGCTGAATAAGTAATTCGACGACTTCAGGTGTCAGTTCCATATGACATTGCAAGCCATAAACTAATTTTGAATACTCAACAATTTGTCGTGGACATCCTGCGCTAAAAGCAATAATTTTTGCATCACTCGTTAAGCCGGGCATATCATTATGCCAATGTCCAACGTCTGTTATTTTTCCTAAATGTGAAAATAGCGAATGTTTAACGCCATATTCTGTGAGCATAATAGGAAACTTGCCAATTTCTCTTTCTGGACTATGCTCAAAATTCGCTCCTAAAGCTTCGCCTATAAGCTGTGAACCCAGACATATCCCTAAAACCACTTTATTCGCCTCAATCGCTTTTCTAATAATCGCTTGCTCGGCAAGTGAATTAAAATGAGGACACATTTCAACTGTAGTATCTGGACTTTGTGGACCACCCATCACAATTAGGAAATCTATGTCTTCAACCTTTGAAGGTAAGGGTTCGTTTAAATACACTCTTGAATATGTCATGTTGAAGTGATGTCTTTTGCCCCAAATTTCGTATGCACCTGGTGCTTCAAAATCTTCATGAACAATAAAATGTAGATGCATGAGTGTCCTCAAGTTCAAAGAATTATAGATAGACTCGTTGTTAGTCGATAAGAGCCAAGAACAGCTTAGGCACACTATGGAGCAATCGATACATCCAGTTCTCTAAAGTTATATGGTCCAGCTCAGATAATATTTAATGTTTTTATATATAGTGCGATCATTTCTTATTCAAAAACTGGTTAACTTTTAGCTTTAATAAAACTTGTTAGAAGGTAACTACTATTTAAAAATTTTAAACTAAACAAGCAAGAGTAAATTAGGTAATTTATAAATTTAAATGCAATTCAATCTTTGTTTTTATATTTTGGAGTTATTTGATTTTTTTGTTTTAATGCGGGCAAAAATTAAATTATTAATAATTTAAAAAGAGATGTTGTGTATAGTTATGTGTTATTTTTAAATTGTGGGTGAATTGTTAATAATTGTGCTAGTGGCTTTTTATATCTTTTGTTGAAAATAAATGGGTTGTTTGAATTAATTAAAATATATAAGTGGTAACTCTGGGTGTGTATATATTAAAATATTTTTATATAAGTTTTATGAAAAGGTTTATTGCAGTTTTATACTTTATAGTTTTTAAAATAATTTATAATTATAAATAGTATGTGTTGGAGATAATGATATAAATTTCGTATTTAAGTTATTTCAACTGCAAAGATGATGGTCTAGTTTTTTTAATTCCTTAACGAACGACAGATTCCATTTTTATGCAAAATTCTTTTCAATTTGCTTTAATGCAAAACTGGTCATTTCTTCTAAAGACTTATAGTTCAAGCTATGCTACTGAGTGCTTGGGTGAACAGCCAGACACTCTTTAGAAGGCAAGGCTTAATGACCTATAAATATTGTTTAGATGTTTAACTCATTGTTATATTTTATTTTTGCTATTAAAACCTATCCACTAATTAAAAAGTAATCCCCATCTTTATGAAGTAGATTCTACATATTGATAAATAAATATGGGAATGCCAGATTATTATTAATCTAATATTTTACATCTCAAATTTATAACTTGTTCTGCGTAAATGAAAATGAGAGGAGGTAGATGTTTTTACTAGGTACATAGCTTGCTATATACAGTACTAACTAATAAATTTTAAAGATTGATATTATGATTTAAATGGGTTTTTGTGATATTAATGATTAATTTTATTTTGGAAGGTATTGGTTTTTAAAGTTTAAATGGAGTATTAATAATATGGTAATTTAAAAAATATATTTATTGAAAAAATATTTTGTTAGAGTGGTTTTGATAAATGTTATATTTGTTGATTTTTATATAAGTAGTGTAGGTTGTGTATGATCGTTAAAATAATGATTTAATCATAAGTTTATTTAAATAAATTCTTTTTTCCTAGTATAGGGGAGTAGTTGAGAGTAGTCTTTAATATTTGAATGAAGGGTTTGGAGTGATAAAAAATTCTAATTTTATAAAGTTGTATAGCAGCTCATTCATTGCTAGCTTACATAATATTTTGTAATAATTTTTACATAGATAAACAAATGTATAGTATAGAAGTAATAAATAATTCGTAGAATTTGCTTGAATGAGTAAGCTTTTGGTGTATAATCAACTTAACTAGAAAAAAGACTTATTAGTTTAGTAAATCCTCTTTTAGTATCGAAGCTTTATTCATAATCCTCCGTTTTTAAGATCTTAAGCTCAATTCGTTATTTTTTCAAAGTTAAACCCGTCATGTCTCATGACTTTAAGTTCTTAAATATCAATAGGATATATGTTATGTCTAACAACACAGCTACCGGTACAGTTAAATGGTTCAACGAAACTAAAGGTTTCGGTTTTATTCAACAAGATTCTGGTCCAGACGTTTTTGCTCACTTTAAAGAAATCGCTTCTTCTGGCTTCAAAACTTTACATGAAGGCCAACGCGTAACTTTTAACGTAGTTCAAGGTCAAAAAGGTCCTAGCGCTACAAACATTATTCCACAGTAATTATTTCTGTAGAATATAAAAGCTAGAAAAGCCCTCTTTGGAGGGCTTTTTTTATTGAGTAGAAATAGTTTTGGCTTTTTTTCTCGCTCCCAAACATGACATTTTTAAAGAAACACATTGAATTGCTGTTTTACAGTTTCAAACTTATCAGAAATTAAAATAGCTACATCTTTTTCTATCCATAGTGTTTGCAAGCACTGTTACCTTTTAATCAAAAAGTTAGTTTTAAGCGGTTATAAGCTTTAAAAATATCGAGAGTTGCTCAGCATATTTTTTGAATTTATCAAAATAGTTCTTAGTCACCATAAGAACAGCATCATCGGTCATTGACTGTTCACCATTTTTATAGCATTTACATCTCTATCCTGTTTATCTTGAGAAATAAATGAAGCTACATTGAAGGCTAGAACTTTAGCTAAAGTATTTTCAGAGCCAGATCCTTCACTACAACTGAGCCAAAGCAATACTGATTCACACCTTGGTAAGAGCTCACTGATGAATTTTCGGATTTTTAACTTTAGAAAGTTTAAATGAGTAAGCATTCTTTACATGTTTTACTCAGGAGCTTGTAAGCTGAGATAGTACAAATGACATGTGAAAAATGATTGGCAAAGCTCTTGGGTTGTATCCGTACTAATTGACTAAATAGGTGAGGAGAGTATATAAAGTTAGACATTCCAATGAGTGAAAAGAAATATAGCTGGTGGACATAACCAAATGGTTTTTTGGTTTAAAGCATCTATCTTGTTTTGAAAAATATATTTGTTGAGGATTATATTTAATAGCCAAATATAAGAAAATTAAATATTTAAATTAATTTAAATGTGTTTGTATATAACCGAAAATAACAGTTTAATGAATATAAGCACAAGTAGGCTTAAAATAATTAAAAAAGAGATTATTTTTTAAATTTTAAAAATAAATGCAAAAAAAATCTCTTTTTCGATAGTTTAAACAGCAATGCGTTCTTCAGTTTTTTCAAGCTCAATAATCTTTTTAATATAAGACCATGTTTTTTCAGGATTAACTAAACTTTTATCAATTGTGCCATCAATAATAATGCCATCGATAATATTGAGAAATAATGTAGTTAATGCAGCAGGGTCTTCAACATAAAAATCAATTAATATTGAAAAAACAAGCTGATAGATCCATTCACGATATTCATTAATTGGGTTCTTAAGTGATGGATAAATCTGAACTACTTCCATGGTTGCCTTTTTAAATAAACATCCATTGAAATCTTCGGTATGAATCCAGTCAATATACCAATCAAATAAACTCCTGAGCTGAACTAAAGGCAGGTCGCTTGTATTGATTCTTTCTAATATGGCAGCCTGAATATCAGAATTTCTCTTGTAAAGGCATGATTCTATTAGTTTTTCCTTGGATGGAAAATATTTATAGAATGTCATTTTTGCCACATTGGATTCAGCAATAATTTTATCAACCCCAATACCGTTATAGCTTTTCTGATTAAAAAGGGCTATAGCTGTTGTTATAATTGTGTCTCTTTTTGACATCGATTTCCCCATCGTAAACTTTTTGAAATCCGTTTCTTTTTAAAAGTGGTCTCTGGTTAAAGTTATTTTAATCATATTGAAATCGGTATTGTAATACAACAGCTTCAATAATAAAAAAGCAATATTTTTTGCTATCAATTGTTAATTAATTTATTAAAAAAATTCATTAAATGATGGATTGATTTGTTTAAACAATAAACCTAATATCGAATTGTTTAGGGATGAGTATACAATTTTATTGATTAGCAAATGAATGCATGATTAAAATAATGGAGAACTCATAACCTAACTATAAGAACTAATTTGTTATTGAGAATGATTATGTCAAAAAAATTTGAAGATTTTAATAATCCAAGGCAAAAGGCATTACTGGGGATGAAGAATAGTATTCCTTCAGAACAGTGGGAAGAAAATCTAAAATTTCTCAAACAATTAAGAGGTAAAATTGCTGAATTACCAGTATGCCAGCATCCAGCAATCGAAGTTTTAAATAACGGACAGCTTGATAAATTCACATTAACAAAAATTCATTTGGAATATCGCCACGCTATTGTACAGATCTTTACTGACGCCTTATTAATGGCTCAGTTCCAGACAAAGCAATTAGAGCCGAGACTGCACTCTGGAGCTAAAATGTTCCCGCGTGTTTTATTAAGCTTGAATGTGCTGGATGAGTTTGGTTTTCGACCTGGAACAGATCAAGAAAATTATTATTTAGGTAACCCTGAGTACGCACACTATCCACTCTATGAAGATTTATTGAATGATTACGGTTTAAATGAACAAGATCGTAGAACGTACCAACCTTCAAAAATCGCAGATCAGGTGAGAACCTTTTTAGAATCTTCTTATGATAGCTACATTAAAGTTGTCGCATTACTTGCTGTTGCAGAAGAAGAGGTAATTCTTTTTAGTCCTCCACTACGTGAAGCGACTAAAGCTGTGGGGGTTGATGTAGAAGGTGGTGGCTATTACCACGTACATGGTGTGTCTACTGACGAGACATCAGAAGCCGCAGACGATGATCATGAAGATGACTTATGGTTTGCATTAGCTCAAGCTATCACAAAAGATGATTATGAAAGCTTAACAAACCTATGTGTAGAATATTGTGCTTTATGGAATGAGTTCTGGGATGTTCAAATGTCAGATATTCATTTTATTGAAACAAAGAAGCTGGCGTAAGGTTAACGTCACATAGCAATCGCTTCATTCAAAAAAAAGCTTATCCAGATGGGTAGGCTTTTTTTATTTATGAATATATATCTTAACTTGTAAAAATGTTATCTACTGGCGGGGTAATTCAGGTATGAAAAAGCTATGTTAATTGAATTAGAACTCATGTCGGAACTCGATATGAGGCAGTTGCGATAATACTTAACAAATCAACAGCAACCGATATTCACCCTCTCTTTCAACAGGTGCTCGATGAACACAAGGCAATACCTTTTGAGTGGGGTGGTCTACTGCCAAACGCCACAAATGACCTATACCTAAATTTATAGGTTGTGCTTGAGGTTTGGGCTGATAATGCAAATCAAAAAAATACTCTGCCAGAAAACTTTCGAATTCGGCTTCTAAGCCATCATGTAATTCTTTAAGCTTTGCTCTAATTTCTGGAATTAAAACTTTTTGCTCAACCTGATCATTAGGCACAATATCGCTCGCTGCACCATAATAAGTACATAAGAATGTATCGGTTTCAATAGGGGAACGATCGACATGAAACGAGTAAACATCTGTTGAAATAAAATCTAGCTCTTCGTCACGTTCATAATTTTTAAGTAAATTAAGTGAAGGTGAGGCGCCCTGATCTGTTAATCGTTGTATATCGTTTAAGATAATTTCGCGTGCCAAGAGGCCTTGTTCTGAAAGCTTGAGTGCTAACAAGTCTTCAGTTGAAATTTCGGTAATATTTTCTTTTAACTGGAGCTTATCCACGATTTCTTTAAAGTCACCAAGCAAGTTTCTAGACCAGCAAATAGCGTTCGTTTCTCCCTGAAAATGTGTCTTTACAAGTTCAGCAAAACTAGAAACAACTTCAATTTGTTTGTGATCGGAAAAGGTACTTGTCATATAACTATTAGATAGCTCAAAACTTTGCGTAATCATACACGCTTAGTGTCTAAGGGGATGCAACTATCAGCCATAATTTCCGCTTTAGAGCTGAAGATAATGCAAGAAAAGTACAATAATGAGATGAACTTTAGAAAGGGTATGCCTATTATAAAAATAATCTCATGCAATTACGACGGTGTAGAAGCAGAGTACTGAACGCTTAAAAAATGAGGGTTTGACTATTTTTAAAGCCGTAAAGGGAAATTAGGGAAGTTTTAAAAAGTAAGAGGATAATGAGGAAAATATGGAAGATATTAAAACAGTCGGTGTGGTTGGCCTAGGTGTTATTGGTGCAAGCTGGACAGCATTATTTTTATATAAAGGCTTTAAAGTAAAGATATATGACCCGTACCCTATAGATGAGGAGTTATTTAAAAAACGGATATATGCCAATCTAAGTGATTTACTTGCTTTAGATCAGCAAGAGCATAGCGGCTATAATTTACAAGACGTTTTTCTGAATCTCGAACTTCATAACAACTTAAAAGATGCTGTTGCAGATACAGATTTTATTCAAGAAAATGCACCTGAACGTTTAGAGTTAAAACAAAAGTTATATCAGGAAATTACCTCCTATTGCCCTGAAAAAACCCTTATTGCCTCAAGCTCTTCTGGCTTGAAAGTGACCGACTTTCAAAAAGATGCAGCCCATCCCGAGCGTATTTTCTTAGGTCATCCATTTAACCCACCTCATCTATTACCTTTGGTTGAAATTGTTGGAGGAAAACTAACAGATCCAAAGCTTTTAAAACGAGCATCTGCTTTTTATCAAAGGCTAGGTAAGCACCCGATTATTTTAAATAAGGAAGTAAAAGGGCATGTCGCCAATCGTTTACAAGCTGCTTTATGGCGAGAGGCATTTTCGTTAGTTAAAGACGGTGTCTGCTCAGCAGAAGATGTAGATATCGCAATCACTAGTGGGCCTGGGCTAAGGTGGGCATTATTTGGCCCTTATATAAATATGGAGCTTGCAAATCAGAAGGGTTTTAAAGAGGCGATTCATCACTTAGGGCCACCAATGACCGAATGGTGGAATGATATGCAAGCCTTTCAGCACTCGGAAGAAACCACAGAGTTGCTAGAAGCTCAAACCAATGAGCTTTTAACGCAATATCAAGATGTCGATTTATACCAAAAAAGAGATAAAGGATTGGTCGATATTTTAAAGCTAAGACAGCAACTAAAGTTGGATTAAGCCTATTCGTGACTCATAGCCAAACAATGTTTTGTTGCAGTGTTTGGCTTTTTTATTATTGAGTATTTGAGTACTATTCCTATTCTTCTTTTTGCCTCAATACTATTAAAGCTTGCTCTATTTGTAAGCTTTTTAGGCTCATAATTTTACTAGGACATATGAAACGTTACTACAAACAAACTGAACCAATGGTTTCACATTGGACGACTGAACAAGACTGTTTTTTAATAGAAAATAATTCACTTTCTATAAATGAGTTAACACAACATTTACCATTTTCTGAAGAAGAAATAAGAGTGCGTAGATCAGTTTTGGGTTTAGTCAGACGCGATCAGCAAATGAGACCATATTAATTTTACCAAATGGTAAAAAGTAATTGAAAGTAAATGTTTCAAAATATGTAGATAAATTAAAAAATATTGCGGATGAGTTAACAAAACCCTAATTTTTTTCGGTGTTTATTTGGTGAAATTTACACTAGGCTTTAAATACTTACGTTCGGCTATAATATTGTTTCACTTCATTACATTTGTTTCGCCATAATCAGAACCATAAATCATTTTAAGATCAGAACTTTATAACAATTGAGAGTGAGGAGGGTAAAATGCCAAAGTATTTAGCAGTGGCTGAAAAGGTCTATAAAAATATTAAAAAAGATAACTTGTTTACCAAAGACCTAACGCAAAATTTAAATTGTTTAATCGGTCAGATTCGTAAGGCTATCAAAGGAACTGAGTTTAAACTTAAGTTTAACTATATCGATTTTGATGAGCTCTTAGTGAAACCTTATAGCGAGTGCAAAGTCAAAATTGACTTAAGTGTCATGCCAAAGTTTGAAAATGAAGGAGAATATTTGCTCTGGTTAGCTGGTTTTATTGAGCGGATTACAGATGGAGGAAAACCTAAATTTCCACCGATTTCACAATTAATTCCGCAAGGTTTTAAAATTTCTAAAGAAGTATTTCCTGTAACGGCTGTTCCTCCAAAAGAAGAGCATGCAGATATGATCATTAGTTATTTTAAATCTGAAGATTTCATGAAAACCAATAAAATTCCTTCATAAAAGAATATAGAAGTATCCGTCCACCATACTTCTATATACCTGCTGGTTTTAACTCAGCGACCGCCTTCTGGGGCGGTTTTTTTTATGATTATTACATTATTTAATTCTTTGCAGCAGCAAAACAGCTTTGTCATAATTGCTATTACACCACTTATATTTTCCGATTACAGCCTTCGGAACCTGAGCCATGTCTTCCACGGGAGCAAAACCCATCGAACCATAAAAATCTTCTAGTTCGGCAAAAGGTAGACAGTAAAGTAATGGGTGTTTTGAGTTTTTAATTAAGAAATCGACCACTTTACGTGCGACTCCTAAGCCTTCATTGTTAGGAAAGACGTAAATTCCACCGAGTTCGCCAATGTTTGAATCAATAGACACAACTCTACCTTGACCAACAATTTTCTCATCAATAGAAGCTAATACAATAAGTTCATCTTCATGAGATGGAACAAAATCAACCTCAGCATAACGTTCGTTTATGGTTTTTAGATCGGCAGTGTTAGCAAGTCTTAATGAAATTCCCATAATATTTTTTGTAGTACCATTAAGTTAAATCAGGTGGGAAATTAAGCTTTCCTTTATGAAAATATTTCTTTCCGCTATAGGATAAGCGCGAGGTATAGTCTGTGTCGATCATGAGCGTTATAGTTTCCGCTTTTGCACTTATTGCATAGTAGAGATCATATTGTTCTTCTGTTTTAACACTCACTACTTTGCCATTAGATAGTATAGCTTCAGCAGCCTCTAAGTCAGTTTTATATTTATATATATCAATACTTTCTTGAGATTCCCACCATAGAATAATTTCTTCAATATTTTGAAAAGAGCTATACCAAAGTACTTCTAGTGCTCCCTCATCCACTCCTACGGGTACGATTAATGACATTTTAATCACCAACTATTTATTTAATAATAAATTTTGCTAAAACTACTCTATGCAAATACCCGACTAAATCCAAATCAAAACAGCCCATCAGCAGTGGTTAGGAAAAGCCCCTATACCCAACAGGGCTTTTATACTTAATAATTCATAGAATCAACAGCTTGAAGTATACCAGCAAATAAAACGGCTAATTTTGACTCGGGTTGTGGCTCATTTCCATTTGCAGTAAAGACAGCGCAAACTTTATGGCCCTTTTGAGTTTTACCAATTACAGAAAAGTTAATCACACCGTATTCAGAACCGCCTTTGAAGCCAATTTTTTGCCAATTTAGATTTTTAAAAAGTGGATTTAAAGAGCTATTCAGTGCAGGGGCATCTTGAACACTTTCGAGAATAGGGCAAATCTCATTGGCTGATATATACCATTCAGCATCTTGCCAAGTAGCCGATTTTCCAATGCTACTCACACTTGGTAGCGGCAGTTTGTCTAATTCAGAGAGCACTTCTAGACGAGCTGATTTTGTTCCTGTTTTAAACTTATTTCTTAGCTTTTCATTGCTCGGATCAATCAGTTGAAATAGCTCTCTTGTAGTTAGCATCGGGGTGTTTCTAGGTGAAAGCGCTTCTATACGAGGCTTCTTTAATACCTCTATAAGACTATCGGTTGCTGTATTATCGCTAATTTGGATCATTAACTGTGCAAGAAGCTCAACATTTATAGGCGTGCCAGTAGGTAGGTTTTGTAGTACCCCAGTTGGCAATGAGCGATTTTTTTCTTTTAAAGAGACTATAGTTTCTCTTTTTAATTCACCTTTTTTTATCGCATCTTCATACGCTTTTAAAACCAGTAATTTAAAAGTAGAGCCGACGGCCATTGGGGTTTTGTCATTTTCAATAACAACGGGTTTGTTATCTACCACAACTAAAAGAGATGTTTTCCCAATCGCATTTTCATGTAGACCTTTAACCATTTCATCTAGGCTTACTGTTTTAAAATGAGGTGCGCTAAACCATAGGGTACTAATTTGCCCTTGCTGATCTAAACTAATTGAAACGGGTAATTCACCTTTTTCGAAATCTATAGTTCCAGAGCCATTAGAAACATTCATACTTTTTAACGGGCCTAAAGAGGCTTTTAAATCATCAACGATTTTTTGAATTTGTGTTATGGAAACCTGTTGTAAAAAGTGAGGACTAAATAAAGAAGCGTCTATAGGTTTATCTTCAAAAATGAGTGAAAGCTTGTTAGATAAGTTATCCATTTTTTGTTCTGTCGCTGCGTAAGAGTGAGTAATAACAATAGGGGAAACATTCAAAGTCATAACGCCTACAGCAAGCAATAAAGCTCTAGTCGTGTACATTTTCTTGGTTAGAAAGTTCTTCATTAAATGTCCTCTTATATTCAAATCAATCCACAATTTTTATAAATGGTTTTAAAACGAACGTTCATTTTGACCTATCAAAACTCATATATCTATATAAATTTCGATGACTTTATAAACCCTAATTTAATAATAAATTTGAATTATTTATCCTTACTTTTTAATGATCTATTTTAAAACAAATGTCATTTTGTGTGCTTGACTGCAAAAGGGTTGGGCACTATTCTTTGCCTGCTGGCCACATTGCCAGTCGGTCGTCGCGGACCGCTGTTTTCGACCACATCAGGATTATTTCTTCTGAGGAATAGTTTTGTGTGAGCATCTCCTCGTCTCCTCCCGTAGCGGTAGGACGGGAGAGGGACACCTTCGGGTGTGCTGGAGTCGAAACCAGTCCGCGAACCCTTTCTCGTTCTGCCACCATAATTCTATAAATGTTTGGCAGAACTCCCAATAAAAAGGAGTTGGCTTTGCACATTCATTATTTCTTGGCTCTCGATGCCAAAAGCTATAACGACACAACTTAAAAATTTAAAGCAGCTTGATCACCCTAAGGTTTTCAGGCTTTAAGTCATTACGGCTCAAAAAACTTGTATCAACAATAAAACTTGAGATGTGCCAAGCACTGTCTTACGGCTTTGCTGTGCCTTTTTTTCTCCCAGAAAGGGCACAGTTTTTTTATCTCATTTAGACACAACAAGAACTTAAAACGGTAAAACTATGCCAAATTTAGAAACCTCTTCCAAAAAATTACAGGCTGTTCAAACCACCATACAACTTATTACGACGCA
>Ga0157359_1000045_pt1 | contig 33189 bp, 31 predicted proteins | sample AttcapACBM3_FD_111482 | JGI IMG/M metagenome (GOLD analysis project Ga0157359, IMG submission 111482) | Fungus gardens microbial communities from leaf cutter ant in Botucatu, State of São Paulo, Brazil - Atta capiguara ACBM3 | ecosystem: Host-associated > Fungi > Mycelium > Unclassified ...
AGGCGAACATACGCTTAATCAGGGCAGCGTAGCTGAATTACTGTGCCTATCGACCAACGCGCATATTGCATTAAAACAATTTATTGGCTGTCAGGTTGCCATCGATCAGGTCACTGACATGGGCCAGTTTTTTAGAACTACGGGCATTATTACCGAAGCGAGCCAAGGGCAAAGTGACGGCTCACTCACCATTTATAATTTAACTTTAAAAGACCCAACTGCACTCTGGCATAAACGCCGCAATAGTCGCGTGTTTATGAACAAAAGCGTGCGCGATATTAGCGAAATTCTATTTAAAGAATGGCAAGGAAAAAGCCCGTTATTTGCTTCAAGCTTAACCCTTGATACATCTGGCTTAACCAAAGACTACGATGTGCGTCCATTTGTGATGCAGTCCAACGAAAGCGATTATGACTTTTTAACTCGCCTGTGGCGTAGCGAAGGCATTAACTGGTTAGTGGATGAATCACAGCTTTTGGTCGCTGACCCGAATGCATCTATTCAGCCACAAGTACTCCGTTTAATTGATGAAAATCAAAATTATAAAGCTCTCGAACGTCGTAACTTACGCTACCAACGCAGCAGTGCCACAGAACAGTTCGATACCATTACCCAAGTCAAAGCTGAGCGAAGCTTGCAGCCGACTTCGGTTCATGTCCAACGTTGGCAAGCCGATGCCTTACAACAAGAAGAAGGCAGTGGCAGCGTACAAGGCACACAAAAGCATAGCGAACAATATGACAATGCGAGCCTTAACCTTGAAGATGCATGGCATGTCAGCCCCGCGTGGATGCAGGACTTAAAAGGCGAAGACCAAGCCACCGCTTCAGGCAATAGCCAGATTGAACAGTTCAATCAGAACATTAATGCTTACCATCACCTGACTTCTAAGCAGTTTACCGTTTCAGGTAACGTCCGTGATGCACAGGTGGGTTACTGGTTTGAACTGAATGACCATCCGGAACTCGACCAGCATGACAGTGCCGATAAAGAGTTCTTGATCTTAAGCAAGCACTACTACAACCAGAATAATTTACCCAAAGAATTACAACAGCAAATCGAACGCCTATTACCACAAAACAAACTCAAGGCAGCCGAACTAGATACACAAAACCCTGAGCAGCGCCACTTTGCTGAACTCAATGTCATTCGACGTAACATTAAAGCTGTCCCAGAATATAACCCGCTAGAGCACCGTCCAGAAGCTTACCCGCAGCGCGCTAAAGTCGTAGGGTTAGAAGGCGAAAGCATCCATGTCGACCAATGGGGACGCATTAAAGTCCGCTTCCTGTTTACCCGATCTGACGACCATAGCCATGACGGTGGAGCAGGCAGTAACAACAATGACACCGACTCCGCTTGGGTCGATGTACTGACTCCGTGGGCGGGTGCAGGTTATGGCGCGCGTTTCTTGCCACGTGTCGGCGAGATCGTGGTGATCGACTTCTTTGACGGCAACATTGACCGCCCATTTGTGGTGGGGCGCATTCACGAAGCTGAACGCCATCCAACCCAGTTCGACCAGAAAGGCCAACTACCTGACACCAAAAAACTCAGCGGCATTCGCTCAGAAGAAGCCGACGGCAAAGGCTTTAACCAACTCCGCTTTGATGACACCACAGGGCAAATCAGTGCCCAGCTACAAAGCAGCCATGCAACCAGCCAACTCAACCTCGGTAACTTAAGCCATCCAAAAGACAAGGCGGAAAGTGAAGGCCGAGGTGAAGGCTTTGAACTTAGAACAGACCAGTGGGGCGCGGTAAGAGCTGGCAGTGGTTTACTTATTAGCACCCATAAACAAGACCAAGCCCAAGGCGTACACCTAGACGCGGCTGAGGCCAAGCAACAAATCGAAGGCGGCCTTAGCAATGCCAAGTCACTCAGTGAAGTTGCTAAAAATCAGCAAACTGACCCACTGGATATGCTTGAGAACATTCAAGCTTTCTTAGAAATTCTCAAACAAGAAGATCCTAAAAAGGCTGCTGAGTTTCAATCAGCGGTCATGTTGTTGGCCTCTCCAAAAAGTATTGCAGTAGCCAGTAATGAAGACATTCACCTAAGCGCGGATGGTCAGTTAAACCAAACTGCTGGAGACAGCATTAACCTAAGTACTCAAAAGAACCTGATTGCACATGCTCAAAATAAGGTGAGTTTGTTTGCCGCTCAACAAGGAGCGAGGCTCTATGCGGGGCAAGGCAAAGTCGAAATTCAGGCCCAAGGTGATGGATTGGATGTCATTGCCCGAAAAGGTGTGCAGATTATTTCAACTGAAGACACTGTTTATATTACTAGTTCAACTGAAATTAATCTGACAGCAAATGGGTCTCAAGTGAAACTCAATGGCTCAGGCATTTTCCCTGTCAGTGGTGGCAAGTTTGAGGTGAAGGCTGGGCAGCATAAGTTTATGGGGGGCGGGAGTGCGAATGCGAATGTTCCTGCATTGCCGAAATTAGAATTTGCTCAATCTCCTTATTCTGCTCAATATCAATTATTTAAGGCGGATGGGAGGAATTTCCAAGGTTATAAATATTCTATTTATGACTCAAAAAACAACTTAATAAAGCAAGGCGTTACTGATAATCAAGGTTTGACTGAACAAGTAGTGACTGAGAATAGAGAAAGAATCATAGGTTATAAATCTGTAATGAGAGAAAGTGAACGTATTACTGAGAATTGGGAAGCTAAGCTAGAACAGATGGCTAAGAAAATGAGTGCAGGAGGAAAATAATTATGCTTCCTGTCGTGATTGGAATAATTGAACTAGCTGGATATGCAATAACAGCGTATGAGTTGTATCGCACAGCAGCAAATGCTTACGATGACGTTAAAAACTATCAGGATAATATTAAGAAGGCAAAAGAAGAAATTAAGAAAATAATGAAAAATCTTGATAAGGAGATTACTGACAAGATTGATCGGCAAAGTGAAAAAGTATTATTAACGACTTTAACCACTGGTGATAAACAAACTAATGCTACAAAGTCGGCCTCTGGAAGACCACAGGTAAAAAGTAATGTAATTACTGCGGCAATAAAGCAGAAAATTCCTTTTAGACCTATTATTAGCCAAATATGTGAGAAAGCGGATCATTTGCCGATGATTCAGTTAAGAAAACAAAAAGGTAAAAAATTAAAAGATGTTATTCCTAAAAGTAAGGTAGATATTGTTGCAAAGTTATTAAAAATGACGGCTCAAGAGTTAGCAGGAGCCAGTGTTGATGAATATATTATTATTAGACTAAAGCAGCTTGCCGTAAACTTTATGTTTGAATTTATGGATGAGCTTCTAAAATGGCGTAGCCCTTTAAAATCAGAAGTATGTTTTGGTTATGATATAAAAGCCAGAAAATATTTAGCTCCCCAGTTAGCGGGACAGACACGTATTAAAAGGGTGGGGTCAGAACTGAATCCATTTTGGCCAATGCCTTATAAAGGTAGAGGTGTAATTGGTGCAGATATTATTATTCCTGAGTATCGAGGTGAACCTTTAACTTTGAGTAATATTTTTGCGTTGGTTGAGATAAAGTTTCAAAATGACCGGATTGATGAAAAACAATTTAATAATTATAACGACTTGAAAAAACAGTGTGCTGATGTCAAGCATGCGGGTAAAATTACGGGAAGTGAGGGTTTTAAACTATCATTGTTCCGTTATCCTGAAGATGCATCAACTACAGAAGCTAAAGATTCTAAGCCAGCCACAACGAATAAAAAGCGTAAAACCAATTAAGGAATATTACATGAGTACTTCTGAAACTTATTTAAATGATGAAGAGATTTTTGAATTAGTACGGGATATTCCGCTTGATACTTCAATTATTTATGGTGAGGAAGATCAGGAGTTTGGTATTTGTCCATACATTACCTTTTATATTTATCATAAAGATGATGAAGTGGAAGACGTAGCCAATAAAATCATAGATATTTATGAAGAATTTGAAAATGAAATAATTGATAAGCCTTTTAAGTTAAGATACAGAGATACAGGGGTATGGAAAAATGCGAATAAATGGCGACCGTCAAGACAAGTAATGTTAGATGAAATGCATGAGAGCTATAAAAAGTATTTTGTTTATTTTATTGGAGCTACAACGGGGGATTCGGGGGAGCAAAGTGCACGTTGGGCTTTTCAGGCAATTATTCGAGATAATGGCTTAAGATATACTAGTCTAAAAATTTCATTTGGGGATAAGTGGTTTAGAGAAAATAAGAAAAAATGGTATGCATTTGTTGAAAATTGTCTGATGAAGCTTAATCCGATTCAGACTTATAGTGGGTATGAGATTGGTAGTCCACAAAGTTTTAATTGTGTTTCACCAGAATTTGAAACAGTAGAACGGATTTTTAGTGATTACTTCTATGGTTTGGATATTGATCATCCAAGTAATATGAGTTTCTCTCATGATGATCCTAGTGGTCTTATTTATACACCATCATTAGCAGCAGGAATACGTACTCCTACATGGTGTTTTTTACTTTCACCTTATTGGATCGACAAATTAGGCTTAAGTGAGGAGCAAATTCGTTTAAAACTCAATGACCCACGAATTGAAATTACTAAATTATCAGATCCAACAGATTCCGAAAAATTTAGTCTGTGGATTCGACTAGGAGAATTATCACTTTATCCAGTCGAAGAAGGTATTCCAGATTTATTGATAATGGCAAATGAGCTTATAAAGCCAATCCGTTGCAATGATTTGAAATTAACCACGTTAGATGCATGGGATGATGATCCAAACCCAAGATTTGATATAGAGAACTCCCCTCAATGGATTGCTCGTTTTGATAAAGATAGTGATTGGCCTGAAGGAAAACGAGTCAATAAGATTTATGCAGTACAGTTAGAGCAAGATACCATTAAGGTACTAGGTGGTGAAATTTGCCCGAAAACAGGCGAGTGGTATAGTCCTGCAAATAATATGGAAAAGCGCTACTTTACAGAAGGCGAAATCATGCCAGAGATTAAAGATAACCCTTGGGGTGAAACCATTTGGTATTTAGATAACGAAAATGAATAATATTTTTATCTATTTAATTTATTAATAAGGAGCCTATCTAGCGGATAGGCTTTTTCACGTATGCAAGTGTGTATACGATGAATTAAATAAAGTCAAAATACAGTCACCAAGGTGATGGGTCTGATTAAATTGCTCGTAAAAGCCAAATTTGCTAGCAGAGTTACTGTCAATGAAGGTTTTAAACTATCATTGTTCCGATATCCTGAGGATGCTGGAATGTTAGAAGAAAAGAAACCAGCACAAAGTAAAACTAAAGGAGTTACTGGGAAAAAATGAGTACGTCGGAATTATTTTTATCTGAAAATGAAATTAAAAGTTTTTTATCTGGATTTGATCAGAATAGTGATTATATGTATGGTTATGAAGGGGAAGAGTTTGGCATTTGCCCATTTATAACATTCTATATTTTAAATAGTGATGATGAGGTGCTTTTAATTGCAGATAAAATTTTATCTATTTGTAATGTTTTTGAAGAAGAAATAATCGATAAACCATTAAACTTATTCTATCGAAATGAAGATAGCCATTGGAAGAAAATTGTTAAAAAGAAACCAAATAAGAAAGATATCATCACTGACGTGACTAAAGCCTTAGAGTCAGATTTATTTTATTTTATCGGGGCATCAAGTGCTGACTCAAATCTACAAAGTGCACAATGGGCATACTCGGCGATGTTATCCCAAGCTAGCGCCTACTCTTATTTAAAGATTACATTTAGCAGTAAATGGTATAAAAATAATAAAAATAAGTGGGAAGAATTTGTTGAAAGATGCTTGAAAGAATTTAATCCAATTCAATCATATAGTGGATATGAAATTGGAAATAGTACACAACTATCATCAATTTCTCCAGAGTTTGAAACAGCAGAAAGAATATTTACCGATTACTTTTACGGATTAGATATTGATCATCCAGCTGCGATGGCATTTCATTCTCATTATGATGAAGATGGTTTTGAATATTTACCCGTTCTTGGAGCTGGATTACGTACTCCTACATGGTGTTTTTTACTTTCACCTTATTGGATCGACAAATTAGGCTTAAGCGAGGAGCAAATCCGCTTAAAGCTCAATGATCCACGAATTGAGATTACTAAATTACCAGATCCAGCAGACCCTGAAAAATTCACTCTATGGATTCGACTTGGGGAATTATCACTTTATCCAGTAGAAGAAGGTATTCCAGATTTATTGGTGATGGCAAATGAGCTTATTAAGCCAATCCGTTGCAATGATTTAAAATTAACCACGTTAGATGCATGGGATGATGATCCAAACCCAAGATTTGATATAGAGAACTCACCCCAATGGATTGCTCGTTTTGATAAAGATAGTGATTGGCCAGAAGGAAAACGAGTCAATAAGATTCATGCAGTACAGTTAGAGCAAGATACCATTAAGGTACTAGGTGGTGAAATTTGCCCGAAAACAGGCGAGTGGTATAGTCCTGCAAATAATATGGAAAAGCGCTACTTTACAGAAGGTGAAATCATGCCAGAGATTGAAGATAATCCTTGGGGTGAAACCATTTGGTATTTGCTTGAATAAAAGGATGCCCGTAAGGGCATTTTTTATTTAATCGTGTTTCACTAATTTTTACTTATGAAACTGACTAGGAATGTTCAGAAAACCACTTGGTGGTCAACCTTATAGATGGCTTGCTGCTACAAGCTTTAAGCTCAAACAGTTTGGAAGAAAGAGATGCGGTGATGGAGCGGTTTTTTTAACGGCTCGTTTGGCTGATCTTATTCGCTCAGACAGGGATGTTTTGTATAAAAAAATAGCAAGAGTGGCTGTATATCTTTACTGTGTCATTATTCAGCTTGTTGAAAATACGATGTAAGATAAGAATCAATATATTTTGGCCAGCCACTAAAAATGCGAATTTTGATCATTGAAGATGAAAAGAAAACAGCTGCCTTTTTGCAACAAGGGTTAAGTGAAAATGGCTTTGTCGTTGTTGTAACTTATAGTGGAATGGATGGTTTATTTTTAGCGGGCAACCAATCTTTTGACTTAATTATTTTAGATGTTGGATTGCCAGATCTTGATGGTTGGCAGGTATTAGCAACTTTACGCAAACAAGGTCTAACGATTCCTGCTTTGTATCTTACAGCACACGACCTCATTGAAGATCGGGTAAAAGGTTTAGAAATAGGGGCCGATGATTATTTAATTAAACCTTTTGCATTTACTGAATTACTTGCCCGTGTTCGTACTTTATTACGCCGTGGTCTCACTCGTCCTGTAGAGATGCTTGTTGCAGGGGATCTTGAATTAGATTTACCAAGGCATAAGGCATTTCGCGCAGGGCAACGACTTGATTTGACCACACAAGAGTTTACCTTATTGGCGCTTTTGCTACGTAGGCAAGGAGAGGTGTTATCTAGAACGCTTATTGCAGAACAAGTTTGGGATATGAATTTCGATAGCGATACAAATGTGGTCGATGTAGCCATTCGGAGATTACGCCGTAAAGTAGATGATCCATTTGAGGTGAAGTTAATTCATACGGTGCGTAGATCGGGTTATATTCTGGAGAAACGATAGTGCGATTTTTTCCTAAATCGTTAACCTATCGAATGACATGGTTTTATGGAATCTCGACCGTAATTTTATTAATTACGATTTCGGGCCTTCTTTATCAGGTTTTGATAGATGGATTGGCGAAAGAAGACCAAGTCCAAATAGAACAAAAAATAAATGTAATTAAGGGACTATTGGTTAATCAACCTAATAAAGCCAATGGATTGGAGCAAGAGGTTATCTATGAAGGGATGGATACCTTAAAGTCTCGTATTATTGATCAATCTGGAAAGGTGGTTATTGCTTCTCCCGGATTTGAAAAATTATCTTTAGATCAGTTTTTTCCTGAGCCTCAAATTAATCACACTCGTATTATTGAAATTAAAACGTCTAATAAAACCTATCTATTAGCGAGTAAAAAAGCTCTAAATTCTGATAATAGTTTTTGGACTATACAGATTGCATTAGATATACAAGATGATGTGATTTTTAATCATAATTTTCTTCGGCATTTGATTATAGCGGTTGTGTTTGGAAGCATTGTGGCAATGTTATTGGGTTATATCGTGACGCGTAAAGGACTAAATCCGGTTAAAGAAATTACGAAAGCTGCTGAACGTATTACTGTATCCCAAATGCATGAAAAATTAGATACGCATCAATGGCCGGATGAGCTAAAAGCCTTGGCATTTTCTTTTGATGCCATGTTAAATCGATTAGATGAATCTATTCAAAGACTATCTCAGTTTTCAGCGAACCTTGCACATGAACTACGCACACCCTTACATAATTTGATAGGTCAAACAGATGTGACTTTGGCCTATGCGCGTACGCCTGAAGAGTATCAGCAAGTCTTGAGTTCAAACTTGGAAGAATATGAAAGACTCGCCTCTATTTTGGAAAGTTTACTCTTTCTAGCAAGAGCAGATAATGAGCAAATGGCGTTAAACAAAGAAGTATTTAATGGACGGGATGTCTTAGATGCTTTGTGTTGTTATCAATCTGTTTTAGCAGAAGAACAGCAAATCATTTTGTCTTGCGAAGGCACAGGGCTTGTATGTGCTGATATAGAATTATTTCGTAGAGTCGTGAATAACTTAATAAGTAATGCATTAAGACATTCATCTGTGAGTGGAAAAATTAAATTATTAATTGAAGCGTTTACTCACGAGACAATAATTACTGTTCAAGATTCTGGACAAGGCATTTCATCAGAACATTTAGCCTTTCTTGGTCAGCGTTTTTATAGAGCTGGGGCTAAAAACCATGCAGGACATGGACTAGGACTCGCAATTGTAAAATCAATTATGAACTTGCATGGAGGGAAAGTAGAAATAGAAAGTACCTCTAATGTTGGAACCACAGTTCGTTTAATTTTCCCAAGATGACATTTTGGTAATGTGAGCGTCATGTTGCTGTTGGAGTACGCAGAATAAGATGTAATCGTGAACGATTCTTCGAATAAGCGTATGAAACAGTTAGCGTTACTCGTACTGACACCTTGCTTGTTTTTAAGTGGTTGTATTGCTTACCAGCCTCAGCCGCTTGCGCCACAAAAAAGTTTTCAAACGCTGAATTCTTATAAATTAGATGATCCGATTCTAATGAAACAGTTAGAAAAGGAATATCCACAATATCAATGGCCTGCATCATATTGGTCACTAGATCAATTAGATTTAATTGCCGAGAAAATTCATCCTAATATTGGATATGCCGAGGCTCAATATAAACAAGCCATGGCAGAATTTTATCAATCTCGTCAACGTCCTAATCCAGCTCTCAATGCATCAATCGAACATACCAACAAGCCCAATGAAGAGCAGAGTACATGGAAAAAAGGGGCTGGACTCGAAATTCTGATTGAAACCGCAGGCAAACGAGATGCTAAACAACAATTGGCAGCTCAAAAAGTAGCGATTGCGCGAACAGAAGTAGTCGATGCGAAGTGGCAATTACGCAAACAAATTCGTGATGCGTTGTTGCAACTTAATGAATCTATGCAAACAGAAAAAAATTTAAAGCAACAGCTAGATAACGTAAATCAAAGCATGCTTGCAATGCAAAAAAGGGTGAGTGCAGGGAGTGCAACTCGCTCCGAACAACTTGCTTTTAATAGTCAGCTTTTCGCGATTCGACAACAGTTAAACAACGTAGCCCAAAATAAATCAACGGCTATGCACGCTTTGGCTACAGCCTTGGGTGTAACACCAAATTCAGTTGAAAACTTATCGATTCAATGGGTATCAAACGAAATAAAAATCTCTTTACCTCAAATTTCGACATACCAAATTATACAGTCTAGGGCAGATGTACAGGCTGCTATGGCTGAATATGCAATAAGTGATGCGAACTTACGTTTGGAAGTCGCAAATCAATATCCTGATGTAACGCTATCTCCCGGATTGACATGGGATGCCCAATCATTCATTTGGTCTTTAGCTTCCAATCTTGTACTTCCGGTTTTTCATAACAATCGGCCCGCTATTGAGGCAGCAGATGCAGCCCGTTTGGCCTCTAGAAAGAAATTTGAATCTTTACAGTTATCGGTAAGAAATACTTTAGATCAAGCAATTGATGCAGAAAAGCTTGCTAAAGAACAAGTGAAACAAGCACAAGCAGCAGTTCAAATTGCTCAAAAAAGAAAAGCAGCAGCCGAACGAGCATTTAAAGCGGGTGCGATAGATAAGTTACAGCGATTAGATAGCGAAAATATCCTTTTACTTGAACAAGCAAATGGAATTAAGAGCTTTTTTGCTTATGCGAACGCTGTTGCGGCTTTAGAAGATGCGCAGCAGATTCCAGTAAGTTCTTTTTAGGATATCAATAAATGAATAATAAAATTTTAATCGTTATTGTTGGCATACTTTTAATAGTAGTTGCAGGTTTAACGACTTTACTTGTGCGAAAAAACAGTAAGCCTGAAATCGCTCAAAGTATCCAAGCCGTTCCTAATGCAAATGTTCCACCTCAAAGCCTAGTTTCAGAAACAGGTGAGCCGATTGTAAATCTTACCCCTAATAATATTCGTTTATCTGCGATTGAGTTAACGGCATTAAGTTCTTCAAGCAAAGAAACAACTCAAGAAGCTTATGCAGAAGTTTTAGATGTTAATCCATTGATGTCCGATCTTGCTCGCTATAATCAAATGAATGTAGAAATTGCGAAGGCAAAAATCACAGTACAGCAAAATCAACAAACTGTTAGTCGCAATAAATTATTAAATAGCGATGATCACAATGTATCTGATCAAGTGCTACAAAGCTCTGAAAGTGAATTACATAATGCGCAGGTCGCTCTCTCTGGATTGATCAAAGACAGAGATAATTTATGGAGAACTTTGCGTTTAAATTGGGGAGCGCAACTGATCTCTCAAGATAATTTAAATCAGGGCGTAACCTCAAAATTATTGAATAACCAAGTGAGTTTGCTGAGAGTCACTGTTCCTCAACAGACCAGCATGCATTCATTACCTCAGTTCATTACGGTTAACACACAATCGGGAATACAAAAGCTACGTGTGCTCGGGCAATCTCCACGTGCAAATGAAAACTTATTAGGCGCCTCATTATTTGCCATTAGTGAAAAGTTATTACCTATTGGAACGAAGCTTACAGTTGCATATCCACAGGGTAGTGTAAGTTCTGGCGTGCTTGTACCTTCTAGCGCCGTTATTTGGTGGCAAAGTGGTTCATGGGTATATAAAGAAATTGGTGCAGGAAAATTCCAAAGGGTTTCTCTCGAAGATTATGAAGAGATGCCACAGGGATATTTCGTTAAAAAAGGGTTAGTTTCTGGCGACAAAGTAGTTACTCAAGGTACTCAGTTGCTTTTATCAAAAGAGCAAAAAGATTCAGCGGTCACCTCGGGAAATAAAGCGACTGAGGATGATGACTAATGAATCCAACCCCAACGAAAGGCCTGTTAGCGAGTATTGTCCATACCGCATTACAACATAGGTATCTTGTTCTATTCCTCGCACTTATATTGACTGCTTGGGGTATCTTTGACTTAGGTAAAGCACGATACGACGTGTTCCCTGAATTTGCTCCTCCACAAGTCGTAATACAAACAGAATCACCCGGTTTAGCGCCTGAAGCTGTTGAAACCCTTGTGACTCAACCTTTGGAAAATGCTTTAAATGGTATTGAAGGGCTGGCAAGTTTACGTTCGAGTTCAATACAAGGTTTGTCTGTAATCACTGCAACTTTTAATGCAGGTAGTGATATTTATCGTGATCGCCAAATTGTAGCCGAACGCTTGGTTAATGCTGCAAGCCAGTTACCTATGGGGGTTAACCCTCCAGCAATGACGCCTTTAACATCCTCAACCAGTACGGTACTTATTGTTGGGTTAACGAGTGATCAGCGGTCTTTACTAGAGATGAGATCATTAGCAGATTGGACAATACAACAAAGATTACTTGCGGTTCCTGGTGTTGCGAAAGTTTCAATTTTTGGTGGAGATACACGCGAGTTTCAAGTCCAAATCGACCCAGCCAAGTTATCTCGTTATGGCGTTAGCATCAGTAATATTTTAGATGCCACCAGAAAAGCAACAGGGGTTAGAGGTGGAGGGATCATTGATAATGCAAATCAGAGATTAACCTTACGCAGTGAAGGACAAGCGATTACCACTGAAGATTTAGCACAAACAGTCATTCGCCGTGACAAGGGTTCAAGTCTGAGTTTAGGTGACGTTGCAAGGGTTATTGAAACTGCTGAATTGCCTATTGGTGCTGCCAGTTTTAAAGGTAAACCTGCTGTTCAGTTAATGATTTCTGAGCAATATGGTGCCAATACAGTTGAAGTTACTCAAAACGTTGAAGCTGCACTAAAAGAGCTTACACCGCTTTTAACCAAGCAAAAGATTCAGTTAAACCCGATTTTTAGACCAGCAAGTTTTATTGAGACCTCGACCAGCAATGTCACGCATGCATTACTTTACGGTAGTGTGTTGGTTGTCATCGTTTTATTTATATTTTTAGCCAATATTAGAAGTGCGATTATTTCATTAACTGCAATTCCTTTATCGTTATTAACAGCGACCCTTGTTCTAAAAAATATGGGCGAAAGCTTAAATACAATGACCTTGGGTGGGCTATCCATTGCAATTGGTTTACTTGTAGATGATGCCGTCATTACTGTTGAGAATATTTTTAGGCATTTACGTGAAAATCGAAATTTAGAAAAACCACAATCAACTTTAAAAACAGTTTTAATCGCGACCTTAGAAGTACGTAGTGCAGTCGTCTATGCCACTTTTGCAATCACTTTAGTTTTCCTACCTGTACTTGGACTAACGGGCATTGCTGGAAGTTTATTTTCTCCATTAGCAAAAAGCTATTTGATTGCAACATTAGCTTCTTTAGTGGTTGCATTGACCGTCACACCGGCACTTAGTTTCTTGTTATTAGCGAAAGCAAAACTCAATGAAAATGAAACAGTATTCGAGCGTTTTCTTAAATCTAGCTATTCGAAACTTTTAGGCTTTGTTGAAAAGCATTTTCGTTGGGTTACTTCAAGTTTTGTCGTTTTACTCCTTTGTACGCTCATAACCATTCCTTTTCTTGGCTCAGGGTTTTTACCTGAACTCAAAGAAGGGCATTTTATTGTTCACTTATCTACCATACCGGGAACCTCCATAGCTGAATCGATAAGAGTGGGTAATAGAGTCACATCTGAATTACTAAAACTACCCGAAGTGAAATATGTCGCTCAACGGGTTGGACGTGCTGAAGCAGCAGATGACACATGGGGCTCTCATTATAGTGAAATGGATGTTGAACTTAAGCCATTAACAGCCGAACAATCAAAACGAGTTCAATCCTCTATACATGAAAAATTAAGTGAGTTTCCCGGAATTAGTTTTTCAATTAAGCCATTCTTAACTGAACGTATTGAAGAAACATTATCGGGTTATACATCACCAGTCGCGATTAATATCTTTGGCGATAACCTTAACCAAAATGATGCTTCTGCAAGAAAAGTCGCTGCAATTTTAAATCAAATTTCAGGTGCAACGGATGTGCAGATCCAATCTCCTCAAGGTACGCCTGAAATGGTCGTACAGTTGAACCGTAATGCATTATTAAATTACGGGATACCGCCTACTGATGCTTTAGATACGCTAAATGTTGGTTTTGAAGGTAATACGGTTGGACAAATTTATGAGGGGAATAAGATCGTTCCGGTCTCTGTCATACTGTCACCTGAAAAACGCCGAAGTCCTGAAAATATAAAACAATTACCGCTTAGCAGCATGAGTGGTGAAATGATTCCTTTTGGAAATGTTGCAAGTATTCACGAACAAAGTGGTCGTTATGTCGTGTTGCACTCGGGTGCAAGAAGAGTGCAGACCGTTACAGCAAATGTAACGGGCCGTGATGTCGCCTCATTTGTAAAAGATGCACAACAGCAGTTAGCCTCAAAAGTCCAATTGCCTTCAGGAAGTTATTTAACGTTCTCCGGTACAGCAGAAGAACAATCACGATCAACGAAAGTCCTTTTATTACAATCTCTTGTAGCTGGAGTTGGTCTAATTATGTTTTTGTCCCTCATCATGAATAGTGGGCGAAATGTTCTGCTTGTATTGGTTAATTTACCGTTTGCTTTAATAGGCGGGATTTTAGTCGTTTTTGTATCCGATAGAGTGGTTACCTTAGGTGCCATGGTGGGTTTCATTACCTTGTTTGGAATCACCTTAAGAAATTCGGTCATGTTGCTTTCTCGGTATGAGCAACTGGTCAGAGACGGGCAGAGCTGGAACTGGCAAACCGTTTGGCAAGGAGCTCAAGAGCGCTTAATGCCAATTTTGATGACTGCATTAGTCACAGCGCTAGGGTTATTACCTTTAGCCTTAGGAAGTGGTGAGCCGGGAAGAGAAATTGAAGGACCCATGGCAATTGTGATTTTAGGCGGCCTTTTAACTTCAACAGTCCTAAACTTATTAATTTTACCTAGTCTTGCATTGCGCTTTGCACATTTTAAAACCAGAGCTGAAACGGAAGAATAATAAAGCAAAATCTTAACGATTATGAAAAGACACCAGCCATCAAGTACATAAAAGAATAGAACGATTGTTTCATGGGGGCAGCACATGCATTTAATCAGATTTAAAAAAATTCTTGTTTTGGTCGTGATGTAAGCTTATTTTCCTTCAAAAAAATATATACTGTGGGGGAGTATAATCACAAGACCAGATATATGGAAATTAACAGTAATTTAGAACGCTACCATTCTCATCAGTTTGATGAAGGAAACCCGCTAGCTCAAAAGAAAATTTTGATAGCAACCCTTTTAACTGCCGTGATGATGGTCTTTGAAATAGTAGGGGGCTGGATCTTTAACTCCATGGCACTTTTGGCCGATGGATGGCACATGAGTTCACACATGGTTGCGCTAGGGCTGGCTTATGTCGCTTACAAAATGGCCCGCCGTTATGCCCATGACAAACGTTTTAGTTTCGGAACTTGGAAAATTGAAATTTTAGGGGGCTATAGCAGTGCAATCATATTAATGGTTGTTGCGCTTTTGATGGGTGCCCAATCGATCGATCGATTACTCCATCCTGTCGATATTCATTATGATGAAGCGATTTCTATTGCTGTAGTAGGTTTGGCTGTCAATATAATCTGCGCATGGTTATTACATGATACCCATGAGCATGACCACCACCATCACGATCATGGGCATAGTCACCACCATCATGATCATCATCACGATTTAAATCATAAAGCTGCGTTTATACATGTGGTTGCCGATGCGGTAACGTCAGTATTGGCCATAGTTGCACTTATTGCTGGTAAATATTTTGGGTGGAATTTTTTAGATGCACTATTGGGGATAGTAGGAGCCATACTTGTGGCACAGTGGTCTTGGGGACTTTTACGGGACACCGGAAAGACTTTACTAGATGCCGAAATGTCACATCCCGTTGTTGCTGAAATACAAGAAGTTATAGAGCAATTGCCCCAAGTGAAAATTACAGATTTACACGTATGGAAAGTGGGCAAGGGAAAATTCTCATGCATTTTAGCTTTAGAAACTAAAAAAACAGATTTAACTCCCGATTTGGTCAAAAAAGCATTATCTATTCATGAAGAAATTGTACATGCCAGTGTAGAAATACATTTTGTCTGACCAACGCTGTAGAGTTACAACGAAATCACTGCTAAAATCCACCCCATTGTCATTGGGGAGTAGCCATTCCTAGTACCCAGCTAGGAAGAGCACGTCAACAAACTTGAGATGAGTATCTCATGGCGTGTTCAGCCGCTGTATATATACAGTGTGAGCTAGGCGAGACCTTTGGCCACAACGTACTTTGCTAGTCGGGCGAGGAGCGTTGTTGCGCCAATGGTTTCTTGTTCGCCCGGCTGGAATGATTCTATGCTCCTCACTTTTATCTTATTCTTTTTGTCCGCTGGGGCAATTTATCTCGCCTGCGAATATTTCGTTAACGGCATTGAATGGTTTGGTAAACGTCTTAACCTCGGTGCAACCGCAGTAGGCTCAGTTCTCGCAGCTTTTGGTACAGCGCTACCTGAAAGTGCAGTTACTTTTATGGCCGTAGTATTTGGTAATACGCCAGAACAAAAAGACTTGGGTGTTGGGGCTGCAATGGGTGGCCCACTGGTTTTGGCAACGTTGGGCTATGCTGTTGTTGGTCTGGTATTAATCCTCCATCGTAAAAAGCTGGCACGCGCATCAAATCAGGTACAAGTTGATTACGCTCGCTTAAGTCGAGATCAGGTTTCTTTCCTTGCAATCTTTGTATTAAAAGTAGCGCTTGGTTTGGTTGCATTTGCCATTAAGCCTTGGCTAGGCATTTTATTTTTGGCGGCTTATGCAGCTTATGTATGGCGTGAGATTAGAGAATCTGACACAAGCGCTGAAGAAGAAGAACTTGAACCCCTTAAATTTCGTCCAAATACAGCCGAACCATCTTTAGGTTGGGCGGGTCTACAAGTCTTGCTGGCTTTAGTGGTGATTAGCATTGCATCACACACCTTTGTGGCTCAACTTGAAGCGATTGGTACAGCACTTAGCTGGCCGCCTCATATGGTTGCTTTACTACTGAGTCCTGTTGCAACTGAATTACCTGAAATTATGAATGCGCTGATTTGGGTGCGCCAAGGCAAAGAACGTTTAGCTTTAGCGAACATTTCCGGAGCCATGATGATTCAGGCGACCATACCAAGTGCATTGGGTATTTTCTTTACACCGTGGCGCTTTGATGGCGTGCTATTGGCATCGGGTGTGATTACTGCACTTGCTATTGTATTTCTATGGGCTTTATTCCGCCGTGGTTCGGTCGATGGCCGAGCATTAGTTGCGGTCAGCAGTTTATATGCTGTTTTTGCAGTAATCGTTGCTATTTCTCTTAGATAAAACTTGAAGGCTAAATCAGCCATTTTCAAAATGCTTAAACAGGTAATCTTATGCACCTACGGGTGTATAAGATGACGATAAGCACATATTTTTTTGACATTTGTTTGAATTTTCACCGTTTAAAGGCTGTACCTTGGTAGCAGAGGCATGTATTGTTAGGTCATGATACTTTAAAATTAAGGAGTACTTAAAAATCAGTATCGTTCAATTAAACAACAGAACTGTACCAACATTATTAAAACAATACCTACATTAAAACGAAAAGTATAAAGAACAGGGAAATAAAACATTACGTTTTATGAGTAAATATTGAAATGGAGTATCAATGATCACATTGGGGATCTATGTAGAAATATTTTTATGGTTGATTTATTTATGATAGCTACACCTTACTTAAAAAAACAAAAGAAAAATTATAGTGCCATAAAGGATCAGCAACTTACTATTGCAGCCAAAGCCAATATCTTTATTTGCCTTATTTTTTGTTTGTTTTGGACAATATATTTCGCCATTGCACAAATGTGGCTTATTGTTTGTATGGATATCTTTTTCACGCTGATATCTCTATTTAGTCTTTTCTTATTGTATATACGTCAAATTTCAGCAGGTATTCTTTTATCGCAAGTGGTGTTACTGGTTTTCCCCGTGGTGTTTTGCCTGTTTTTTGATGTGGCGAGTATTGATTACCCGCGAGTGGCGCACTTGTTTTTGCCTGCCGGAGCGATCTTGGGGTATTTAAATTACCGCCGTGAGCCAAGTTTCTTACAATTCATTTTGATTGTATTGTCGATTACGTGTTTTATATTTTTTAGTGGCAGCTCTTTTAATATCGCTGGCGCAATTCCTTTACCGGAAAACATTCGTGATCATGGCGGATGGATTGTGACTTGTGTCGCCACACTCATGATTTGTATCTCAATTTATACGATGCAATTAGAGATGCAAATAGAAAATAAACTGGTGCAAGACCTACGACTGGCGCTTGCGAAAAAACAATTTGAGCTTTTTTATCAACCACAAATAGATTCGTCTGAAACCCTGATTGGTGCGGAGGCTTTGCTCAGATGGCATCATCCTGTTTTAGGATATGTTCCGACAAAAGACTTTATTCCGGTTGCTGAAGTTTATGAGTTGATGCCCAAGATTGGCGAATGGGTACTTGCGCAAGCCTGTTGCGTGTTGCATCAATGGAGCAAAAAAGAAGAGACTAAAAACCTGACACTCTCAATCAATATTAGTGCCGATCATTTTATGCAACCCCACTTTGAGCAAACTGTGATTGGTATGGTTCAGAAACATGGCATTAATCCATCGCTGCTCATATTAGAAATTACTGAAAATATTGCTTTAAATAATTGCGCTAGCATGATCGAAAAAATGCACTTCTTGTCAAAACATGGGATTCAGCTTTCTCTGGATGACTTTGGCACAGGTTATTCATCTTTAAGCTATTTGCAAAAAATGCCGATTAGCCAAATTAAAATTGATCGTAGTTTTGTAGAAGCTGCTTTAGATGACAAACGTAGTAATAAACTGGTCACAGGTATTATTAAAATCGGTCTGGACTTGAACCTTCGTGTGTTGGTAGAGGGGATAGAAACGGTCGAGCAGTTTAGTGCTTTTAAAAATAATGGCTGTACAGAGTTTCAAGGTTATTTATGGGGGTGCCCAATGCCTTTTAATGACTTTATAGAACAAGTGCCAAATTTTAATAAAAAAACATAATCGGTTATTTTTGACGTGAATGTATAAAAAAGGTGATTAAAAAAAGTACATTATTTGCCTTTAAAAAAGGTGAGTTAAGCAAGTAAGCGGTTTTTTTCTAAAGAGAAGTTAAAAGAAGCTTAAAGAATAGCTTAAAAATAACAGATTGATAACATTACTTACTGTATATTACATAAACTTACAAGAAGAAACATTGCTTAAAGCATACTTACTTTGAGAAGCAACCGAGTACCACTTCAAATATAAGGAAAAACCTCAATGCCACAATACTTAGCTATTGCTGAAAGTGTGTATAGGAAAGTTAAAGAAGTTGAGCTTTTTTCAGATGATACTATTGAAAATCTTAATCATTTAATGATTTTTATACGTAAAGAGATATCTGGAACCGTTTTCAAACTTAAGTATAACTACATTAATTTTGAAGAAGCTTTGATAAAACCCTTAAATGAATGCCAAGTAAAAATAGATATAAGTCTGATTCCACATCCTGATATGGAAGATGAATATATCTTATGGCTAGCTGGATTTATTGAAAAAATTACAGAAGGTGGGCCTAAACCACCGCCACCGATTAAGAAATTTATTCCTGAATTTATGAGCTTTAAATCAGAACTGGATTTTTTAAATATTCCAAAGGAGAAAGTTCTAAACCAAGGCGAAGAGATTACTGACTATTTTAATTCAGACGCATTTACGAAAACTTTGAAAAAGTAAGTGATTAATATTCCTATAAATAATAAAACTCCCAGATGACTGTAGTTAAGGTATTACGAATGAACGAGTAAGAAGTGTAAGTTGAGCTTAAAAATAGACACACTTTGCAAACGCATATAGGGTTCACGTGTGTTAGGATGATTTCCTATACCTCTAGATATTTACAGTATGACGAAATCTGAACCGCAGTATAAATCTGGGCAGTTTCAATTTTCCTTTCTATCACTGAAATATTGGGGTATATGGTTTTCAGCTTTTATTCTCATGTTTCTTGCCTACTTGCCTTGGGCAATCCAGTGGCGTTTAGCAAAACTTTTTTCAAAAATTGCTTGGTCACTCTTGGCCTCCCGAAGGAAAACAACGTTAAGAAATTTGGGAGCGTGTTTTCCGGAAAAAACACCTGAGCAAATTGAAGCCAAAGCTAAGTTAGTTTTTACCGACACAATGATTGGTATCTTTGAAGCCTTAAATGCTTGGTATTGTCCTGCATGGTTTAAAAAGAGAGTTCATATAGAAGGCTTAGAGCACCTAAATGACAATCGGGATCGGGGTATTTTGCTATTAGGCACACACAGTACATTACTCGATGCAGGGGGCGCTGCTTGCACCTTATTCTTCGATATGGATGTGGTGTATAGACCTCAAAATAATCCTTTTATGGATTTCCTCATTCATCGCAGTCGCGCTAGGGTTTATAAAAATCAAATTGCGAAAGACAACATGCGAAGCCTCATTGAAAAACTAAAAAAGGGTCATGCAATCTGGTATAGCCCTGATCAGGACTTTGGTTTAAAACAAGGGGTCATGGCCTCATTTTTTGGAATACAAGCTGCAACCGTAACCGCACATCGCAGGCTTATGGATATTTCAAATGCTGTCGCAATTCCATTATATTTTTATAGAAGTGGTGATATTCGAAACCCTCAATACAACGTGCTGGTCGAACCAAAACTTGAAAACTTTCCAAGTGGCTGTGAAGTTGATGATGCTGAACGCGTTAACAAAATTATTGAAAACCAGATCCGAATCGCCCCAACACAGTACATGTGGTTTCATCGACGGTTTAAGACTCGCCCTGTAGGTGAAGCAAAGTTTTATTGATAGATGATTTACTCAAGGTCGAGTTGATCATCATCTTTAGTGACTTTGATTTTTAAATTTTTATATTTCCGTTTGTTTGGGTCAATTGCAGAATTTATGACTTCATCTGAGAAGGATGAACATAGCATCAATTTTGCATATGCTCGGTAACCTATTAAAATTCTGCGTAGGGGATAGTCGGTTCTTGTAGAGTAATATTCAATTCTTGAGTTGAGTTCTTGTAGCAGGGGCTGCTGGGACATTGAAATAATTTCTATAAGTAGTTCATGACAGCATATAGAGATTTATCTAATCTAAGAAGAAGTATTTTAAAAATAAGATACCCTCTAAAAAAATAAGTGATTAAATTGTATGTTAGAAAAATAATAAATAGATAAATTTATTTTAAACTCTAATTATTTTAAGTGGATACAATAAAATTAAAGAATATTTAATATTAAAAAATTAATAGTAACAACTCTTTTTAAAATAACAGGTGTATGTGTGTTATAGTTAATCTCGATTAATTATTGGTATTAAAATGGATATCTGTATTGGCGGCATACTTAATGGCCAAAAAAGAAAAGATAATCATAATTATTTTAAAGTAGATAGTCATTATTCAGAATATGGTTCTGAATATAGTAAAGAGCATTTTCATTTAAATGGGAGGATTTTCTCATTTTGGGTGAGTAAAGAAATGGATTTTATTGAGGCTCAAAAAAGAGTTGAATCATATCTTGTTGAAGTTTAAAAGATCTTAAGATAGTTTATCATTTTATTTAATATAAATCTGATTTATGAAATCTCTCCATACATAAGATTTAATGAGTTTTGTATTTTTGTATTGTAATATGAAATAAATTAGGCTTTAGGTATGGCTATGAGTGATCAATTAATTGAAAGAGATAAACTTTTACAATATCTAACTCAAAAAAATGCTGAGAAAGAATTGGAGTGTGAGTGGCTTAGAAATATTATTATTCGGTTGCTTGATGAAATTGAAGATAACAGACTACAGGCTCAACTCATTCGACAAGTCAATGCAGAGCTAATTTTACTGATCCAAACACATATAGAGCCAGATTTTACCTTAACGGATTTAACAAAATTTCAAAATTAAATCATAACTAATTTTAAGAAATGGTTATATTAAAAGTATAAAAAATTAATAAGAAATTTTGATTGAAGAATCTGTTATTTTTATAATAAATACAAAGGGTTGTTGGTGTTTTTGGTGCTAAAAATATAGTTTTAAAGTCAATCGTTTAAAAAAGCCCTATATTAAATAGGGCTTATATATTAATTAAAACAAATTTTAATTAATTTTATTCGTCATTTTCTTTTTTATTTTGCTCTGGCGAGGAATTTTCTGCTTCAGGGTTTTGAGTGGTTTTTTCATTTTTTTCCTCAGTAGGCTTAGAGTTGGAATCGTTTTGATCTTGAGTTGCTTTTTTTGAAAAATCTTTAAAATCAGACATTTTAAACTTCTTTAATAATAGTAATAAGGAAGTTTTATAATAGGCTGTTAATCTGGTTACATTGCAGTGATTGTGGGAACTATATGTAGAGATATGTGCTTAAAATAGAGCAATTATCGACAAGATGTTTCTTTAAATTAAATAGGCTATTGATATGGTAGGTTAAATATATTTAGCTCAAATACAGGAAGTAACATATATATTAATATTGATTGTTTTTAATTTTTAGATAAATAAAATTTAATTAAATGATAGGTAGGGTGTTATATGGCTGATGTTGTGTTAAGGTGATGAAATGCTTATCTATAAATATATTTGAACAATTTACATATACAGTTTTAAATGCATACTCAATCAACTTAATTTTTAAAAATGAGAAAAATATGGATACTGATATGAAAAAATATTTTGATGTGGCTGAAAGTGTTTATGAGAATATTAATTTAAACAATCAATCCTCAAAAAACATAATTGATTGTTTAAATAGGCTTTTAATAGAAATTAAAAAAGAGGCTGCTATTAATGATTTGAAATTAAAATATAGTGCTATTGATTTTGAAAGTTGTTTAAATAGACCTATGAAAGAGCGTATTATTAAAATAGATTTAAGCCTCTTACCTAGCTTTAATAATAGATATGAATATATTCTTTGGTTGGCAAGTTTTATAAAAAGTATTTCTGTCTCTAGGACTGAAAATTTTTAAAAAGAAATTAACTTAGCGAAATATTTACTGAGGGGAGATCTAGGAAACTGAGTAGCTCAGTTTTGCTTAGCAATTTTACATTCAAGTACAGATCATCACTTGTTCAGTGTATGTATTTATGTCTTACTTTAAATTCCAGTACTACAATAAAAAAGGAATTTATTATGAAGTACATTAAGTCTATTTTCGCGGCTTTACTGATCGCTCTCTCTGCTCCAACCTTTGCAAAAGAACATGCTTACCATGGTTCGCATCAGGGCTATAGCCATGCATATCGTGGCTCACATCAGGGCTATGGTCATGCCTATCATGGCACACATCATGGTTATGGCCATGCTTATCGTGGTTCGCATCATGGTTATGGTCATGCTTATTATGGCCCGCATCATGGCAAAGGCTACTATCATAATAAAGCCCATGGCGATCATGGGTCTGATATGCATAGCCACGGACGCGGTCATCGATAATTCAATTCACTATAGAACCCTGCAATATCCTGCGGGGTTTTTTATGCTTCAATCTCACCACTTTATAAACCCTCATTTAACAATAACTTGTTAATTATTTATCCTTACTTTTTAATGATCTAATTTAAAACAAATGTCATTTTGCGTGCTTGACTACACGTGACTTGGACACTATCCTTTGCCTGCTGGCCTACATTGCCAGTCGGTCGTCGCAGACCGTTTCACACCGCATCAGGGCTATTCCATCTGAGGAGTAGTTTTGTGTGTACTCTCGTTCCCTCCCGTAGCGGTAGGACGGGAGAGGGACACCTATGGTGTGCTGGTTGTGTGACCAGTCTGCGAACCTTCTTCCGTTCTGCCACCATAATTTTAATGTCTGGCAGAACTCCCAATAAAAAGGAGTTGGCTTTGCACATTCTTAATTTCTTGGCAGTCCTTGCCAAAAGCTATAACGACACAGCTTAAAAATTACAGCAGCTTGAATGCCATAAGGTTTTCAGGCTTTAAGTCATTTTTAGTTAAAACTTACGTTAACAACAAAACTTGAGATGTGCCAAGCACCGTCTTGCGGCTTTGCTGTGCCTTTTTTTCTCCCAAAAAGGGCACAGGCTTTTTCTCATATCCATACAACAAGAATTTTATAACGGTAAAACTATGCCAAATTACTTAGAAACTTCTTCCAAAAAATTACAGGCTGTTCAAATCACCATACAACTTATTACGACGCATGGATTCCACAAAGTAGGCGTAGATCTGATTGCTAAAGAAACCAAAATCGCCAAAGGTACGATTTACAACTATTTTCACTCCAAAGAACACCTGATCGAAATGTGTATTGTCTTTCAAAAAAGCCTGCTTAGAGAACAAGTGCTTTCCATCATCTACTCAAGCCGTTACTACACTTCAAAAGATAAACTCAAAGAAATTATTGTTTTACATACCAATTTAAACAGCCACTACAACCTTTTACTTAAAGCCATTTTTGAAATAAAACTCATTCACCCGAAGGCTTACAGCATGGCGGTTGAATATCGCAAATGGCTCCACCATGAAATTTTTGACCTGATTTTTTGCGGCGAAACCCGCGAGCCAAAATTCGATGCCAACATGGTGGTCAACCTTATAGATGGTTTGCTGCTACAGGCTCTAAGCTCAAACAGTTTGGAAGAAAGAGATGCGGTAGTGGAGCGGTTTTTTTAAGCCTGCCCGTAAGGGCATTTTTTATTTAATGGTGCTTCTAATAATAACGTGCACTTACAGTAAAATTATTTGCTAAGCATAGGGTTAATAATAGTTGCTGATATATTAAAAATATTAAATAAAACGATTTTTTGTTAAGATTTTCTAATTAATATTTATAACAATTTGATTTGTAATTATAAATTTGAACATATCTGAATTTTAATAGAAAAATATAATAGCTAATATGTTTTATACTGAATTTTTCTTTAAGTATATAATAGATAAACAAATTATTTGATTTTATTAACCTTAAATGATGTATGTAACACTTGTATGAATTTATTTGAACCATCGAAAAAGGTTAACAATGTTTATTTTCGTTTTGGAGAGCATCGCTTTGTTTTATTAGCAGTCTTCATTTTTGCAGCGTCCAAGCAAAATTGGTCTAAAAGTGACATCAATAAAGTCGTAGAAGAAGCGTGTAGCAAGGATTATAAGCATTTAGTAAATATGCTTAGACATCATTCATAGGTCTTGTGAGCATGTAAAAAAGCGATAATTTATATATTTATAGGCTTTGAGATGTTCAAGTATGGTCTATTTAATTAATACTTAAAAGATATTTAATGAAATAAAGTGAAAGGTCTTATTTTGTTGGGGATTTTACTTTAATTTAATAAATAACTAATTTTATTTTTAGAATAATCTTAAATAAAAAAGTAATTATGTGATTGAATTGTTTGATAAAAGTATTTAGTCATCATCCTTAATTCTTATTAAATTATTTATATTGGTTGCAAGTTTTTATGTATTTGACTGCATAAATCATCCCAAGCATAATTTAAAAAGCGATCCATTCATTAATAGGTTTGGTAACGCTTGTAAATAATAAACTGATAATTAAAAGAGTGTGAAAATTGTTTAATTACAAACGCACTCAAATTGCTTTTAGGAAAATATATGATGAAAAAATTAGGTGTATTTACACATATTGCTTTAGGCCTAGTTATGACATTGAGTACGACGGCTAGTCAGGCAGATTCCGTATTGTCAAAAAAAGATGCAAAAGAGTTGGCTCAATATAGAGAAGCAGAACGTATTGGTAAGGAACATCTCATTAAATTTGATACCTTAGATTTTGATGTTTATAGCAATCAAAAATGGGATCGTTTGAAAGAAAGCCACGCTGCTAATATTCGTGTGCACTATCCAGATGGAAGTACAACGGTTGGGATTCCAGATCATATTGTTGAACTAAAAAAAATGTTCGTTTTTGCACCTAATACCAAAATCAAAACACATCCTATACGCATTGCTTCTGGAGAGTGGACGAGTGTTATTGGTGAGATGGAAGGTAATTTTAGTCAACCGATGCCAATTGGTAATGGCAAAACTATTCCACCTACGGGTAAAGCATTCAAATTTAAAATGGTAACAGTAGGCCATTGGAAGAATGGCACGATGGATGAAGAATATTTGTTTTGGGATAACCAAACATTCCTGAAGCAAATTGGTTTAGAAAAATAAGTTTGCGTGAATATTAAATTTTTTATTGAAGCGTAATTTGTTCTTAGTGATAACTTTTATTATTTTCTAATCTATTAAAGTTATCACTATTGAACTTTCAACCATGTAAATGATTTAGGATTTAAAGCGGCTCTTTTTAGTGAGTGAGGCTGCTAGAGTCTCACTTTTTGTTAGATGTATTTGATTTACATGCTAATGTTCTAAAGCAAAGGTTTTCAGGTAAAGATCTGCACGTTGTGCATGACCAAAGCACCAATCTTCTGCACTGTTTTGTACAATCACAAACATGACATCCTGCTCAGGAATATTAAATTTTTGATGGAGCTGTGTAGTCACATGCTGCATTAAATCTAATTTTTGCTGAGCTGTTCTGGGTTTGCCAGAAGTGATGTATAGCAGCATAAATTTTTCGGTACGGGGAGATTTCACCCAATAGTTAGGGTCAACAAATACATTGCCTTGAGGTAAGTGCTCAAAAATATGGAAGCAATCATTTTTTGGAGTATCAAAATAACTTTCCATACAAGTCTGCACAATTTTCGAAATCTGAGCTTTCTCAAGATCTGTATAGGCATAATTAGTCGTAAAACGAATCATGGGCATGACCATATCTCCTCTGGCATATGTTCAAGTGCGGAAATGGCAGTAGGTAAGCCTGCATAAAAAGCAATATGGGTAATGGCTTCTATAATTTGTTCTTTAGTAATGCCTTGAGTTAAGGCATTTTTGACATGCCATTCGAGCTGTGAATAACGCCCTTGTAAAACGAGTGCGGTAATTGTAATAAAACAACGTGTTTGAGTATCAAGCACAGGCCTTTGCCAGATATCTGCAAATAAGTAGTCTTTACCAAACTCATAAAGCTTGGGCGAAATACTTTCTAAGTTATGAATATCAATTTTTCTGAACATTTTAGGTCTCAACACTCATGCTGTTGTTGCTAATATGGCAGTTTGATATAGTTTAAAAAATCAAAACTTTTCTAACTAATGATTCGGTTTTTATGAATGATTATGCCAAACTTCCAACCAATCTTGATTTAGATGCCTTACGCGCGTTTGTTAAAGGAATCGAGCTTGGAAGTTATCAGCTAGCAGCACAACACTTATGCCGTTCACCGGCCGCAATTAGTGCGCAATTAAAAAAATTAGAACAGCAAACAGGTTGCCAGCTTCTTAGAAAACAGGGGAGGTTATTAGAATTAACTCCTAGTGGTGAATTGTTATTGAGTCATGCTAAAAATATGTTAGCCATTAATGATACGGTGCTTTTAAAACTGCATCGGACTCAGACCAGTGGCGTCATCCGTTTTGGTCTACAAGAAGATTTTGCTGAGGGAACCTTACAGCAGCTCATCGCTCAGTTTATGTTGCAACATCCTAATGTACAGTTTCAAATTCAGGTCGACCGAAACCAAAATCTGATCGAGAAAGTACAAAAGCAAGAACTAGATTTGGCGCTTATTTGGCAGCAAAAACCAGTAATTGAAAACTTTTATGAACTCAAAAGTGTCGAGACAAAATGGTTGTTTTGCGTCCATGCACATATTCAGCAAATCATTGAAGATAAAGCTTCTATTCCACTCGTAGTATTGCAGCAACCTTGTATGTTAAGACATATGGCGATTGAGGCACTTGAACAGGCTGGCTTGGCTTGGCATATTGCTTATGAGTGTAACTCTGTTCAAGCATTATGGCCTGCTGTACGGGCAGGTATTGGTATAAGTTTGAGATCATGTTTTCAAACGCCTTCAGACATTCAGACCATAAAAAGTGATGTATTGCCGGTGCTTAAGCCTTTAACTTTTGGTCTCTATTTCAATTCAACCACACAATCTCTACATATTATTCAGCAGTTTCAACAATATATTGAACAGCATCTACGGTAATTTTTATTCTAAAATTTCCATTGTCCGGTATAGCTTTTAGATTGATTTATCTTTGATTTTATCTTAGTAATAAAAAGAGCTTTGTGCGACACAGTAAAACGATAAACCTTAGAGTATGACTATGAAGCTTAAAGAATTAGCAGGTTGCGAGGAGTGCGATACCGTTTATCGTAGGGCTCCGCTTGCTTACGGAAAAAGGGCTTACTGTGTCTGCTGCGGTGCAGAGCTTTATCGGCATACCAAACCGTTTAGCACGATGTTGGCTCTCATTTTAACAGCCTTAATAGTATTTATTATTGCCAACAGCTTTCCGATTGTAAAAATTGAACTGCAAGGCAACATATCCGAAACCACTTTACTGGGCGCGGTATGGGTCATGTTTCATTATGATCGGGCGTTTGTAGGTGTCCTCATTTTAATAACGACGTTTATTGTGCCGCTCTCATATTTGTTATTACTGGGTTATGTCCTTGCTACGGTGAGTATATTAAAAAGACGTCCCAAGTTTTTAATCGGTGCCTTACGAACACTTTATTTTATGAGAGTGTGGGGAATGGTTGAGGTATTTCTCATTGGAATTTTGGTAACACTTGTAAAATTAATGGGGATGGTGCTGGTTATTCCCGAAATTGCCTTGTGGGCATTTGGAGCCTTGAGCCTATTGATGGTTTATATTACTTCCATAAAAGTCAGCGATATATGGAACGAAATTGATAGGTCACAGCCATGAAAACAATAAAAAATGTGACGCCACATAAACCCTTAACTACCGATACGGTTCTAAAGCAGTACCCAAGAGCCAAAGATCTTTCGCTCGTCCTCTGTCATTGCTGTGGATTATTGAACTCATCAAAACTAAATAAAATATCAGCTCTTAAAAAACCTAAAGTTTTACGCTGTGTGAGATGTCATAGTGTACTGCATGAGCGTAAGCCGGGAAGTTTAAACCGTACCTTTGCTTTAGTGGTGGCTGCCACTATTTTGTATATACCGGCAAACGTGTTGCCGATGACGATAACCGATTCACTGTTAGGTAGCCAGAAAGACACCATCATGAGTGGTGTGATTTATTTTTGGCAAAATGGAGACTATTTGGTGTCGGTGGTCATTTTTATGGCCAGTATTTTTATTCCGATGCTTAAGCTATTTATTTTGTATTTCCTGTTATTGGTTGTATATATACAGTCATCGGCAGCATGGAAATTTTCACCAGAGCAATGTATCAAACTATACCGTATCGTTGAATTTGTTGGGCGTTGGTCCATGATTGACGTATTCGTGGTCGCTTTATTAACCGCGCTTATTCAGATTCAATCGCTTGCGACGATTTTGGCAGGGCCGGGTTCTATTGCTTTCGGCGCAGTTGTGGTTTTAACCATGTTTGCATCTTTAAGTTTTGACCCGCGTATTATTTGGGATAATTTCTATGCATCTCAAAATACAAACAAGCCCAACCGTTTTTCTCCGGAAAAAACCACAATTATTCAAGACGAACACTCGCCTTTGAATAATGATTCCATTAATCCCAGTCAATAAAAGAACAATGAGTATGTCTGAAAACAAAACAACCGGTGGTACCTCAGATCATCATGAGACAGATGTTGAACTGGAAAACATGAATGATTTACCAGAACCCCAAGAAAAGAAAAATAAGTGGAAGCCTTTATTAATTTGGATTATTCCGCTTATTGCACTGTTAATTGCACTTTCACTGGCTGTGAAAGCACTGTTGTCTAATGGACCAACCATCGAAGTATCATTTCGTACAGCCGAAGGTTTAGTCGCAGGTAAAACAACAGTACGTTATAAACAAGTAGACATTGGGTTGGTACGGCAGATTGCTCTTGCAGAAGACCGTTCACACATTATTGCGCGAATTGATTTGCGTAAGGATGCAAGTAACTTTGCTGCCCAAGACTCACGGTTCTGGGTGGTACGACCACGGATTGGGACAGGTGGAATTTCCGGAATTGATACTTTGTTATCGGGTTCCTATATCGAAGTAGACGGCGGGAAATCACCCGAGAAAAAACTTGAATTTACGGGCCTAGAAATACCGCCAGTGATTACCTCGGATGTGCCGGGTAAAGAATTTTTCCTAAAAGCCGATGACTTGGGATCTTTGGATATCGGTTCACCGATTTATTACCGCCGAATTAACGTCGGACAAATCACCGCTTATAAGCTAGCTGATGACGGTAAAAGTGTGCAGCTTCAAACTTTTATTCGGGCACCGTATGATAAGTTTGTAACCACAGATGCACGCTTTTGGCAGGCAAGTGGTATCGATGTAAGTTTGAATGCTTCAGGCTTTAATTTAGATACTCAATCACTGGCGAGCATTGTAGCTGGTGGTATTGCGTTTGGTTTCCCTGAAAACTCAAATGCAACTACAGCCGCCAATAAGAGCAATTTTACGCTTTGGGATTCAAAATCTGAAGCTCTAAAAGAACCAGATGGGCAACCTCGTGGTGTGATTATGTATTTTGATCATTCATTACGTGGCTTGGCTGCGGGTGCGCCAATCGACTTCATGGGCATTGAGATTGGTAACATTAAATCAATTAATGCAGAGTTTTATAACAACTATAAGCAGATTCGTATGCGTGTTGAGGCGGTTATTTATCCGTCACGCGTTGAAAATGGTTTAGCACTCAATCCAAACAGCACTATTTTCAAAGATTTTGTTGAGCATGGATGGCGTGCGCAAATGAGAACCGGAAACCTCTTAACTGGCCAAAACTATATTGCTTTGGATAAGTTCCCTAAAGCGAAACCAGCAACTTTACAAGTCTTGAAAGATGGCCGTGTAGTAATTCCAACTACGCCAACAGAGCTAAGCGGTTTACAGGCACAAGTTTCTCAAATTGCTGATAAGTTAACGAAATTCCCATTAGTTGAAATTGGGCAGGATGTACGAAAAACGCTTAAAAATATGAATACAGCGATTGAGTCTACAGACAAGCTAGTTAAACAGTTAGATGGAAAAGTTGCACCTGGTTTACAAGCCACATTAGACGATGTTCGTAAAACTGTAAGATCATCTGAGTCTATTTTGTCGAGCGATGCGCCGTTACAACAAGACGTACGTAAAGCGCTACAGCAAATGACTCGTGCGGCTGCTTCGTTACAACTCATGTCTGACTATATTGAGCAACATCCTGAATCTATTATTCGTGGTAAGAGACCAGAGGCCAACGATGAAAAATAAAAAGAATCACTCATTACACTCTAAAGCAGCCAAATGGTTGCTTGGGGGTGGCATGGTTTTCACAGCAGTTGCTATGACTGCTTGTTCGAGTTCGCCAACGCCAAATTATTATACGATTAGCCCGAAAGTGACTCCGGCAGTTAACTCAAGTATTCGAGTCATTGAAGTTTTACCAGTTGGACTTCCAGACCGTTTAGACCGTGCACCTTTGGTGCTACAAGACAGTAATGGCAAGTCTACCGTACTTGATAACGAGCGTTGGACTTCGACCATGAGTACGCAATTACGCGATACCTTATCGGCAGGGTTACAACAAAAATTAGGAGCGATTGATAGCTATAGCAGTGGGCTTGCCGGAAATAATCAGCCTCTATATCGAGTTTCTACAGACTTCTCTCATTTTGATATTGTCGATAAAAGTAATATTAATATCGCGGTGTCGTGGGTCGTGAAGCGTCAAATACCTCCGACTCAATTACAATCATCTAATGCCAAAGTCATTACCAATGCAGGATCTCAGCTCAATTGTCGAATTGCTTTTAAACAGCCGATCGATCAAAAAGCTAAAAAACTCGAAGCCATTGTGAGTGCTTCAAGTGAGGCCATGACTCAAATTATTAATACGGTGTCTGCTTCAATTGTTGCGCTCGATTCGAATAAAAAATCAGTGATTAATAACGGTGTTTGTTCCTAATAACATCTTATCTTTGACTTTTTTGTTCTATGTTTAATTTAAAGCTCCTTATTGTTAAGGGGCTTTTTTAGTTGTTTTTACCGATAAAATTTAAAGTTCTTTCTTGAAAAAACAGACATCCATATTTAAGTAATGAGATGAAATCGTTTTTATAAATCCTAGTTTATTTAATAAGTTATGGGCTGGATGATTATTTTCTTCTGAGAAAGCGATTACATGTTTAAAGTTTCGATTTTTCATGTCTTCCAGTAACTTAAGTGAAGCCTCAACAATATACCCTTTGTTCCTTTCACTTTTAATTAACCTGAAACCTAGCTCAGCTTCGGTTTGGCCATCAACTTTACATATTTCAAAACCACAATAACCAATAATTTGATGGGTATCTTTTAAGACTATAGCCATTTTGCCAAAATTATAATTTTTATAGTGATCTAAAATTTCTAAAAATCGACTCTTTGCTGCCTCAGTGGATAAGATGCCATGCGGTGAAAAAGCCATAAAATCTTTGTCTTGTAACATCTCAATTACTGTAGATAAATTTTCTTGAACAAATGGTTTTAAGATTAAGCGGTCTGTTTCTAACATAAAATTTTTATTAATTAGTTTTTAAAAATATATTTTATAAAACAGTTTATAAATTTAATAAAGAGAGCAATTTTCTTCTAGTCATGTTTAGCTTTATATCGATATAAAGAATAGATCAAATATAAGGACTAAAAAATGAAAACGATTGGCTTATTAGGCGGAATGAGTTGGGAATCTACGGTTCTGTATTATCAACAAATGAATAGAATGGTTCAGGACAAATTAGGACATCTACATTCAGCTAAAGTCATTTTAAATAGTGTCGATTTTGAAGAAATAGCCACGTTGCAATCAAATGGTCGATGGCAAGAGGCAGGCGTATATTTAGCCGAGCAAGCACTAAACTTAGAGAAAGCTGGGGTAGATTGTATAGTGCTATGTACTAACACTATGCATAAAGTTGCATCTCAAATTGAAGATGCGATTACGGTTCCCTTTATACATATTGCTGATACCACAGCGAAAGAAATTTTAAGTCAAAACATCCGAAAAGTTGCACTGTTGGGAACAGCTTTCACCATGGAGCAAGACTTTTATAAAGCTAAATTGCAAGAGCATGGAATTGATGTTGTTACTCCAAATGAAGCAGACCGAAAGACAGTCCATCGCATCATTTATGAAGAGCTTTGTTTAGGAGTAATTAATCCGGATTCGCAGCAAAAGTATATTGCTATTGTAGAGAAGCTTATAGCCGAAGGAGCTCAAGGTATTATCTTAGGTTGTACTGAAATTTGTATGTTGATTGGAGATGTCAAATTTTCTGTGCCTTTATTTGATACTACCGCCATTCATGTAAAAGAGGCGGTGAGTTTTAGCTTAAATGAAAATAAAAGCGTTCATAGCCTCAACCTACCGTTGTCTGCTGAGAACATTATTTAGCAGTATTTTAATTATTGTCCTTGTCATTAATCGATAAGCCTGTGTCGTCAAATGTAAAGTGGCCCATATCCTAGTTATTGTAGTTTTAGTTATTGCTTTTATAGGCACTCAATAAAAA
>Ga0157359_1000047_pt1 | contig 33092 bp, 34 predicted proteins | sample AttcapACBM3_FD_111482 | JGI IMG/M metagenome (GOLD analysis project Ga0157359, IMG submission 111482) | Fungus gardens microbial communities from leaf cutter ant in Botucatu, State of São Paulo, Brazil - Atta capiguara ACBM3 | ecosystem: Host-associated > Fungi > Mycelium > Unclassified ...
CAAGTCGCGAATGGAGTTAGCCCGATACAGACTCGCTAATTAGATAAGATCCGTAAGGTCAACGACGCATCCAACACCTTTGAGTTAATAGCCAAAGAGTGGTTGCAGATGAAAGACTGGGCCGAAATCACCAAAACACGCCGACTGGATATGCTTGAACGTGTGGTTTTCCTCGCAATAGGTAAGCTCCCAGTTAAGGAGATCACTCCACATCACATTCTCAAGATTCTTCAGGAAACGGCTAAACGCGGTGCTCCGTCCGTTGCCGCTGAAGCCCGCCGCACCATTTCATCGGTTTTTGAACTAGCAGTAGCGACGCTCAGAGCAGATAGCGATCCTGTCTGGCCAGTGCGTAAGGCGATTCCGGCAAATAAAACGCAGCACAAACAGGCATTGTCTCCGCAGCAAATCGGGAAGTTATTAAGCTGTTTTGACAACAGTCGCGGCTCATACCAGGTTAATTATTGCATGTGGTTAATGTGGTGGACGCTGGCGCGGCCAGCCGAAGCCACCGAGGCTGAATGGGCAGAATTCGATCTCGATAATGCGCTATGGACCATTCCGGCGACGCGCATGAAAGCTCGTAGGGAACATGTTATTCCCCTCCCCTCTCAAGCCGTCAACATGCTCAAAACGCTACAGGGATTAACCGGGCACCGACAGCACCTTTTTCCGGGACGAGATAACCCACGTGGCCCGATGACATCACACTCGCTGCGTCAGCTACTTAAAAGCCTCGGCTGGAGCGGAACTTATAGTCCACATGCAACCAGAACTACAGGAAGTACCCGTTTAAACGAGATGGGCTATCGGCCTGATGCTATCGAGGCTCAGCTTGCGCACGCTGATACCAACAATGTTCGCCGCACTTACAACCATGCCACTTACATTGATGAGCGGAAAGCGATGATGCAGGAATGGGCGGATAAACTTGATGGATGGGTAGGCAGTACTGATAGCAGCGTTGATGTTTCATAAACGATGATGCATTGGTGTTTCATCATTGATTAATATAATTAATTTGTGATTATTCAAAATAACCTATAATTCTACCTACATTACGTGTAGAGCATAAATAACCGATGTTGATTAACCTCAATTAAGCGTCACTATCAAGCCACCGAAATTTTCACATGCCCTGGCTTCATATAGCTGACAGGAGATACCCAGGCGCTGCGCGGCGATCTGCGTTGTCAGGTGCCGATCGACAACACCCTGAATGATTTTAAGTCGGATAACTTCATTCAAGGAAAAAAACTCAGCTGCATGAGCCATCATCAGAATCCCTCGATGGTGAGTCTACGTGACGAACACTTTAACTTAGCCCAGAGCGGACATTATAGCTTTGCTGTTACATTGATAGTCAAAGCTCAGTGAAAATGTCTAATCACTGGCTCGTCAGAAATGTCCATATATCGAAAAGGCCGCTGCGGAAAACCTTACCGCGGCAGCCTCTTTAGCATAACGTCATTGTGCTAACCATATTATTAATATGGAGGATGTCCAACTTTATTCCAATATTGTTGCTTAAGCTTTTGTATTTCCTGATGAAAATGATTCTGTAAAAAATGAAACCCTGGTGCTTCATCATTATAATATAAATTATATCCGTTAAAATTAGCCTCAAAAAAATAACTTGTATCGTTGAATAAAGTAATAATGACAGATTGCCACCCTAAAAAATCTACATTTATCACATTATAAATTGCATTTTGAATGGTATTTCCAGCATCTATTTTAGATAGGGCTGGTACAATTATAGAATTTTTTTCATATGCGGTTTGATAAGTTACGTTAAAAAACTGTGCTTTATCAGCCATTTGCTTTACTCCTGCCATATATTGTTAATATATGGTGACTTTGGGAAGGTTGTGATCGATGGCTTTAACATTATAACTAATATAACTATTGCTATGATGTTTGTTTTTATCAGTATCATCGTGCAGCGACTGGTTTATTCTATATGTTGTTGGTGTCATCCATGTGAATATTCCGTCATCAACATAACTTTCTGACAATATATCTATATAATTATTTGTTTTTTTAGCAACGTATAATTTCTTATGGTCATTTATATTAACAGCTAAGTTATCATATGATATAATTTTAAAATCCTCTCGCTCCATGCTTCTTATTTTACCTTTCCTTAATTCATTACCTTCATATTCAGCCCTGCGGCCATGAACAAGCAAATACTTAACATTCAACGGGTTGCGTTGCATTTGTGAAGGAACTAAAACACTTGACAATGAATTTTGTTTTAAGGATTCTAAATTTGCAGGAGTATCAACCCATGCTCTCCAATCATTCATTTGCTGATAGGCTTTAAGAAAATCCCCATGAAATTCTGTAGTGTTGCCAACAAAATATTTTGATGAGGGTTTTTCGATTTCAATTAAAACAACATTCCAGTTATCACTGCTTTTAGCTAGATATAAAAAATCAGGTTTATAGTCACTTGATAAAGGATACTTTCTAAAAACCATTGCTAAATGTAATCCATGGTTTTGAATGAATTCCCTTGGAATAAATTCCGTATTACCCTCTAAATACTCTTGATAAACTTGTTCTTTTTCATTTTTATCTAGCAAAGATAAAAATTCAGTGCGTTTGGCTTCGGCTTCTGTTGGGGTTAAATATATAGAAGGTGACATTTTATACCTTTATAAAACATTAATTCAAAACCCCCATGCTGTACTACGTGGGTAGCCTGTCTAACTTTGCTATATGGTGTAGATTTTGATCACAAAGCAGTTCGGGGTTCTGTGACATCCGAGCTTCACCCAGGTTCCCCGGCGCTTTACTTTGTATATCATATCATTGAAGCTATTTCTTATACCAAAAATTTCGCCAGAACGTGACTGCAATGCATTCAACGCATCTATGTTGATGCAGCCGACGTGTTGCATTGCGTGAGTAATGCAGCACACCCGCCCCCCTGGAGATGATCTTATTCCAATAATCAATTAGCTGATGGCAGTCATAAGACCGCCATCATGCCGGTTCAACCCCGACGCTTACGCTTCGGCCGTAGTTGTTCGCGCCTTGTTAATCGCCGGGAATCACGTTTCCTGTTCCGCTTTGATTCGACAAACTGGCTTACAGCCATCTCTTTCTTCGTTGCTTTCTCAGGCTTCAAATCTGCGATTGCTGTACCCAGTACAGCAACACAAGAAGGCCAGTAAGCCCAGACTTCATTCTTGTTGAATAGCTCCGTTTCATACGTTACCAGCGTCCTTTTTAACCTTCGCGACATACGGTTGTTTGGACTGCCCCCACCCCGGTAGACGATCCTGCCCTATAGTTTGAGCATCGGAGAAGCGTATGGGCACACCACGATTTACACCTGAATTTAAGGAAGAAGCCGTCCGACAGATAACGGAACGCGGTTATTCCGTTGCTGAAGTATCTGACCGTCTAGGCGTTTCCGCATACAGGCTCTATAAGTGGTTACGGGCTATCAAGCCTGATAACAGCGAACAGCATGCCCGGGATTTACTGGAAGCCAAAAGCGAGATCCTGAAACTACGAGCGCAGCTAAAACGCACCGAAGAAGAACTGGATATCCTGAAAAAGGCCGCGCGGTACTTTGCTAGGGAGCCCTACTGAAGTACCGCTTTATCAATGAACACCGCACTGTATGGGGTGTGATGACGATGTGTCGGGTACTGAATGTCGCCCGGGCCAAGTTCTACGCGTGGCTGCACAACCCGGTCTCGGCGCGTGATAAAGATAACCAGCGTCTGTTGATGCTTATCCGTGACTCATCACTGAACGGAGGCGTATACGGTTACCGGCGGGTTCATGGCGAGCTGAACGAAATCGGGGAAACTTGCGGCAAAAACCGGGTGGGTCGTATTATGCAACAGAACCGGATCAAAGCCGTGCGCGGCTATAAAGCACCAGGCCGTATCGCCGGCAGACCTTCCGTTGTTGCCCCTAATCGCGTGCAGCGGCAGTTTACTGTTACCCGGGCCAGTCAGGTCTGGGTAACCGATATTATTTATATCCGCACCTGGCAGGGATGTTTGTATCTGGCGGTGGTTATCGATCTCTTCGCCCGTAACGTGGTTGGCTGGTCGATGAAGCCCACTCTCTCACGCGAACTGGCGCTGGACGCATTGATGATGGCCGTATAGCGTCGAAAACCGGATGGCGAGGTTATCGTACATAGCGATCAGGGCAGTCAGTACGGCAGCGACGACTGGCAACGGTTCTGTCGGGCCAATAATCTGGCACCCAGTATGAGCCGGCATGGCAACTGCTGGGATAATGCGGTGGCCGAATCGTTCTTCAGTTCACTGAAAAAAGAACGGATCAGGAAAAGAATATACAAAACCCGGGATCGGGCCCGGGCCGATATCTTCGATTACATTGAAGTGTCCTACAACCGGGCCCGGCGTCACAGTCATCTCGGTGGCGTCAGTCCGGAGGCCTTCGAACAGACCTCGTCGTGAGGATAGAATTTGTCTATTGTCGTGGGGCCAGTCCATCCATAAAAATGAGTTCCTGAATTAGTCGAGTTGTTGATAAGATCAATACTCATCATAGAAGATTGGAATCAGCTCATGGACAAACAAGCTTGGAAACAAAAGGCGTATAACGTTGTAGTAAACGTAGCCAGGACAAATCAAGAGTTTACACCTGACGAAATCTGGGCGGCTGGCCTCGAAAAACCAGTGGAAGCCAGAGCTTTAGGTGGAGTGATGGGCCGCGCCAGAAAAGAAGGATTGATTGAAAAAACAGGTCGTGTCAGACCGACTACTCAGCCTGAGAGTCATGCAACTGATGTAACTATCTGGAAATCAAATATTTTTGAAGTTTAATCTACACTAGATTTACCAACCGCCAGCAAAGTCTGTATCACAACAATGCAGCTATCTAGTGATATAGATAGCTGTCGTATCAATTAAGCTAATAATGCATGGGCAAGTAAACATAGATTTAAGTTGCCGCTCTTACTCGATAGTTAGCCCATTGCTTGGCTTAAGTTAATTTTGAGGGATTAAGACGTGGGTATAGAGGATGATGCGATTGCTCGTCGCAAAGAAGCTCAGGAGAAAGGGGCGAAGATTGTTCCTGATTGCTATCAAGGCGTAACGAAACAACGAGTAAGTGACGTGCTGGCGGTAATAGATCGATGCACAGATAACATGATTGATGTTGTCTTCTCGCTTCTTTGTGATGAGCCAAGTTGGTATAAAAAAGCTGCTAAAAATGGGTACAGATTTTGCGATGGTGCATCGGTCGCACATATAGGTACACACGTTGGAATTCTTCAACGTGGAGGAAACTTGAAGCTAGACCGTGAAGGGCGAGACTATTGGCTAAAACCCCTTTGGGAAATCGGTGCAATAGAAAAGGTATACCTTGACTCTAAAGATGGAATATTTAGACCGGGCCATCCTATAGCAAAATCTTCAAATTCAGCTTATCGTCTTGCAACAGATTTCATGGTTATCCTTCAAGCTCCTGATAATCAATGGAAGGAACTCGCTCAAGGTTGGGTGCAAATTGATATGCAACGTGAACGACTTGCGCTACAAGCTGCTCAAGCTCTAGCAACAGCTAATACTGTTGAAAGCGCGCATTCCCGATTAATTAAGGCGAGTTATGAAATATATGCCACTCGTTTTTTACCTGGTTACGAAGTTATCTATATTGATGATGGTGACGGTGATCGTATCACAAGCGAACAACAAAATGTACTGACTGATGCAGGTGTTACTATTGCTATACATGATTCAATGCCAGATATTCTTCTATTGAATCGCAAAAATAACAGTCTCTGGGTTATCGAAGCAGTAACAAGCGATGGTGAAGTAGATATACATAAAATAGAAAGCATGCGAGCATTTGCTTTAAGGAATGGGAAAGCAGATATTGGTTTTACTACAACTTATCCAACATGGAAAAAAGCAGCAGAACGTCAATCATTATTAAAAAAACCTTGCTGATAGCTCGTATGTGTGGATATTAGAAGACCCGTCAAGAAACATACAAATTAATCAGACAATATAGATCAAAAGCCGAGTATTAATACTCGGCTTTTCTTCTAATTAGATACTCTTAAGTCAGCAACGAGCTCATCAAAAAGTTGTTGATCGAACTGCTGGGCTTGTTTACCTATACTAATTAACTGCTCACGGTTTGGATAACGAAGTGTATACAAATCAGTAGCATTAACTTGTGTATGACCATTGAACTGACGAAAATACTGATCAACAATATGGCTATTCAAATACACCCATAATCCTTTGGCAATATCCATCTCTAAAGGCTGACCATTGGAATGTAAGTAATTTGTTTTGTTCTCAAATCCAACCACAGCCACATTTGCTAAGTCTTTTGTATATAGCACTGCGACAATGCGGCGTTTTTCTTCTTTAGATGTCAACCGCTTAATCAAAATGTAAGTTCCATTAGGAACCAATAGTTTCTCAGTTTCTTTATTTAAGACAATCGCATTAGGTTTTTTTTTGCTTATAACCGGATATTCAATCAACCCATTATTGAAATGCATTGGATAAATAAGTGGCACTGTATTCTCTTCTGGATTATCTCGAAGGTTTTGCTTTGTCCTAAAATCAACTGCTTTTCCAGCGCTCACTTCAATGCCAAGATCTGCTAATGAACATGGCATTCCCCCAATACGACTTGCAATATCAGCTTGTTCATCATTTGTAACAATATGAATAAATCTCTCAGGGTTATTTTCATTAACGACTTCATTAAAATCAGCTATGCGAACAGCGGGATTGGGATCGTTAGCACATGTACTCGAAATAATCTCCACTAACCCTGCTGTTCATTCTTTATTATATGAAAGATAACATTTTCCTGAAGAACCTTATCGCCTTTAAAGGCACTAGTTCGGCTCTCAAATATGTGAAGTTTATTTAAATTGTTTCCAGCAAGAATGAATCGACGAAAATCACTAAAGTATGGACCATTACAGAAACTGCGTGGAGTTATCGCAACAAGCTCCCCCCCCACTATCCAAGAGCATTAACGCTAGCGCAACAAAACAGGAATATAAATTTCCAGTTTCGACACCAACGCTCCGCAACAGTTTACGCTCTACACTTGATGCTGAAATTTTTAAATAAGGAGGATTTAGAATAGCCTTATTAGATAAAAAAACTTTTTGACCAAGATTTCTCTGTTTAATTAAAGTTACCGCATGGCTTATAAAGTCGACACAATTAACATTTGAATGCCAAGTGACCTCAGATTCAACAGCCGCCTGCTCACATAACTTCAAAGAGTCATTTAGATTTTTAACCAATACATTTTCAAGTTCCCATACATTCGCATTTATGGCGGTTGGTGAGAAATCATTCAAAGCCCTTTCAACTAATGCCGTAGTTAAAGAGCCGACACCAGCTCCAGCATCAATAATGCTTAACTCACCATTTAAATGACGAAATTTTGTAGCAAGAATACGAGCAGCTGAAGCGGGTGTCATAAACTGCCCTTTCTGACCACGCGTATCTTCATCTAAATGGCTATTGGCCTGTATCCGACATTTATCAACAGCATCAAGAAGCCCATATAGCGCATTATTCTTCGTTTCTAAAGTTGCATTTTCAACCATACCCACCTAACTGTATATAAAAACAGTATATCAACTTTTTTATTTTTTTTCAATTCATATTAGCATACTACACAGTGTTATATAAATGGTGTATTTACATAAACACTAGCTAATCCACTTAGTTGTCAAGATATATTTCCCCAAAAAACTTGAGTATTTTCATTGTATTATATCCCTTATTAACCTTGATATTTGAAAAAGATAAATACTCATCAAAAATTAAACAGATAGAATTTATATAGTTCATCAAAAAAAAACCTGTAGAAATATAACATGGAGGGTTCAATGAAATATTAATAGATAATATACTCCGCCCATCACAATCAAAAACTATAACATCTACTTGATACTGAACACCCGTATCTTCCAAAAGAACACTCAGTTTACTCAAAATAAAATCATTATTATAAACCTCAATAAACTCACCATCAATTTCAAACAATTTCTGAAATGAAACCGACCTTCCGCTATGATCTAAAGGCATCCCACTTATATAATTAAATGGTTCTATCATAACTTTCTCTGGAAGGTTTTTATCATCAACACCAAAGAAACCATATATGAAATCATCTATTATATAATTTCCTTTTTCACCGGGCAGTACATTAATAACTCCAGAATCTTGCAGCATACTTTCAACCTTTCCTTTTTCAAAGGTTTTCCATTCATTATTGTTTGGATATATGCCTATCTCTGGTAAAAACATTGAATCACATATAATTCCGAAAATAGAATCCTCTTCATAACTTTTTAGCTCTATCTCTTTGAACCCTAACGCAATATCATTTAATATATCATTTAGTTTCTCTACATCAGTTTTTAAGCATTTCCATGAGATAAAATTCCCTGATATTTGATTGCGCTGTTGTTTTAAATACTCTCTGAATACTGGAGTTGTAGGAATTGAAGAATAAACCTGGACAGCTATATCGAACTCAGGCTCAATTGAATAATTCTTACCCCAGCTTGCTGCCTTTGCTGCGATTTGATTTATAAACCCTTCGGGAACTTTAAAGGAATAGTCGAAGTCATAAAAACAACTTCCATTTATCTTAGAAAAACTAATCCAGTCTGTTAATTCTTTACGCCAATTTGAATCAACCTTTTTATTAGAATCATATAACTTCACAGGAGATACAATAAATGATATCCATTCATTATCACTTAATGGGAACTCTATATTAAGAAAAAAATCCTTCAATTTATTATAAAATTCTTCTATACTTTCCAGATCACAAGTAACATACCATCCATTTAGATACTGCCCATTCAAACTCTTTATTGCTGTTAACCATGATGGTAACTTTTCATAATCCATCGATTTAAAGTCAAAGTATATACCATCAAATTCTGAATTAATAAAAGAAAAATCACATAAAGGAATAGAATAATAAAATGGCATAATTACAGGTACAACATGACATGATAAGGATGGCGAATTAATCATTAAAATCTTTGAATAATACTGGCTTATTGATTTTTCTAATAAGTTCTTCGTGAGCTGCAAATCGTTTTCATCAACAAAAAGGGATATTGTGGCACTTTTTGCATTTAGAACTTTAGCTCTCACCTGATTATTTATATGTGTCCAATAAACCTTATCTGCTAGATTATCATAGACAGCAAGAATTATCGGATAATAGCATTCACTCCAGAATAAACATAATCCGACATCTAATGATACGCTATACCCCCCTGATTTTAACTTTCTCACTTGGCCATCTTTACTATAGAAAGATTTAACCTGACATCTAAAGTTAAGTGCGGTTCTGGAATTATTAACAAATATATCGATTGATATATCCTCGCCATAATCACTTTGAACAATATCTGCCGTCCACCCCCACTTTTTAAATATAAGCGCGGCTGTTGATTGACCGACATCACCGACAATATGGTTTTTAGGTCTTAATGGCATTCTTGGTTCTTTTCCCATGTATATACAGCCCTTACAAATTTTTAACAATTCTAGAGCAGCTACGTTATAAATAGCCACGAATTTAAATAATAGGTCGGTGTGATCTTTAAACTAGCACCGCTGCATTCGCTCACTTTCAAAAGTTCGATATTGCCAAAATTGTCTGTAACTATTTACTATCTAACTTAATAATATTTGCAATGCTTTATTTTAATCAAAAGGTATGGGTGGCACCAGTCAATTACCTCTTCGTAGGTCACAAATCCATCGTGCTCCAGTGCGCAAACACCCTTGTGACTGATGACGTAATCGTATACGGCCTGGCTTTCCAGACCCTGTAACATGTGCGACAGCAGTTTACGTCGCATCACATCCAACTTCCAACGTTTACGCGCTACCATATCTTTGTAAGTGATATTGAAGGGTTGCCCTACCGCGTTGGTAACGCATTTGCCATAACGATTGGTTTTAGCTTTGCCTTCATAATGATCTAACAGTAAAGCCAGATCTTGCCGTAGAGGTTCCAGAAGGTGCTTCCAGCGTTCCAGTACTCGCTTTGCTTCTGTCTTACCTAGCTCACGATTCAACAAGCGCCGTGTACTGGATTTAAAAGAAAGTGTAACGAACCCAGCATTGAATACACTGGAAAACCTAAATTGCTTCACCAGCTCCTCAGCGACACGCAATAATCGGCAGATATATTGAGTTTCCAGTACTTCCAGCGACTTGGCTGAAATGCCAATACTCAACAGCTCATGTCGTAGTATCTCAAGCTGGCATCCCTTGATGTCATAATTATGCCCTCGCGCCAAACACGCCCACTTCATGCCAGAAGGTAGACTTTGAAAGCCAGTGCCAATCTCAAAGGATCGCCCGCCCATGTACGCAGTCTTATAAGATTGCCTGTAAGATACCGTCAACGGTGATTCCTTCACCAAATTCACGCCTGTTTCCGCCAGTCGCGACAGGAAGTTGAAAATGAATATTTTGTTCTTCTTGGTAGGGTTCTCGTTATAGTAATCCAGCAGTGCATCCAGATTGATTTCCAGCGGTTCAAGGCTGTTCCAGACCCTCACTACCCGTTCCCTGAAGGCAACGTTTGGGATATCGCGTTTCGACTGTTTATGTTTGGCACGCTGCCCACGATCAATGGCAATCCCAATTAGTTCATCAAATGAGTAACTTTTACGCTTGGTGAAAATGTCAGTCAGATAATGGTAACGATCCTGACGGCTAAGGTATGCCTCGCGGTTGTTGCCAAATAACTTACGCAGAAAACGCTGAGAAATAGAATATTCCCGGCATGAGCGTCGAGCATTGGAATACCCGGTTAGTTTGATAATTCCCGCGCTTGCCAGTGCCTCCATTGCACGTTCATTGGTCGGCCCACTTTTCTTGAATACTCCAGGGAGTTTCGCCCTACCCAGCTCAAAGGGTACTGGCACAGAATAAGACCATTTTTTATTCGCCTTAATATTTGCTTTTTTCTTTTTTTACGACTATAGGTCGACACACAAATAACATGCTGAAGGAATACTGCTATATTACGAAAAAATGGACGTCGCAGACTTAGCACACCATTATTAGGAATACTGAAAACAACTTCTTTGAAATAATCCAGCGTTGAATCTGTCACAAGAATATTTTTATGGGTAATGTATGGTTTCATAATCCACCTGTATATTGAGGTCAAAGCACCATGCCCTGACCCCGTTTATTTGCAACTGAATTACTCAAATCATATGTGAACCCAACAAGGTTCAGATGCTAGATAATGACCATATATATTGGAGGCTGGAGCCTCATGATAGCTGATGCTAGATAATGGCTATAGTATGTAATGACACATATACAATAACATAGAGATAGAGTGTATACAGAGCATAATAGACACGTGTATATACCCTGTAGAGGCAAGTAGCGAATAAATATCAGCTTAGCCAGAATGGGATTAGCGGATACGTAAAACGTTACCGGTTATTAGGCGGTGTAACTCTCTCCAGGTAATATTCAACAGCGGTTTTAGCCACATGTTATTTTATGAATTTAATTCTTTTGAAACCTCAACTTTCATAAAAACGCAGCTACTTGCCAATGTCAGAATCAGGGAAAGCCATCGCCGATTTTGCACTACCATTGTACGAGATGTCGATTTCAGGTTAAACCGTACCTGTAGTTAGCAGGTCAGCCACAGCAAAATCCGACAACGCTGGACGGTCAAAAGACGGTCATTTCCCAGATTTAATTTTCTCCTGACCTTTTAGGCTTGCCGTTGAACAACTCACAGATTAGGATGCAGCATCCCTGCCGCAACGCCATGGCGCTTATTACCCGCGAGATTTAAGCCATTTTTTACGGATGTCAGGTTGCCAATACTGCGGCTGTCCCAAAATACCCAGCTTCTCGACAACCAGTGGAAGTTTATGCCAGATAGCCTCTGCATCAAACAAGTCCACCAGATACCTTTTCATCACCTTATCTACTCGTTTTTTAGCTGCCTCTTTGCTCGGACTAACAGCCCTGCCATTCAACCCACTGGCCGGACGGAACGTTTTACGAACACGGGTGACAGTCATACGTTTCAAAGTTTGGCAAAGTCTGGATCCAGCTTGCGATCCCTGATTAACTTACGGTCATAGAATGCCAAACGTGACACCAGATTCTCCATTTGCGACAGGTTACTCAGCATCAGTTTCTGCTTACCTGGAGACAGACGCAGCTCCAGACGTAAAAAACACTCATGTTGGCTTTCATCCAGTGTTAGCTGAGCTGTTGCCCGACGTTCTTCAAGGCTCAACTCAGGGGCGTTCACTTTCTCGTATATCGAAGCTACGACGGTGGTAGTCCCTAGCCGCATACCTTCCTGCTTGCCATAAGGATCATTGAAATCACCATCATGAACTTTGGCAAGACCAATCAGAAAGTCATGCAGCTTCATCCCCATCACATCCAGCGCGTAATGGATGGTCGTGACCCATGAGTTACGCAATCCCTGGTACAGGTATTTACCAATACGGCCTTTACGCCCCAACCAAATGACTAAGTCGCTCATCTGTTCAGCTAGATAGTGTTGGGGGCTTAATTCCATTCGCACGGCACCGCGTATCCTGTTTGTTGGCCCAAAGTAGACCATCAGTAGAACTGGGTGATGTTTAGACTTGTTTGCCAGGCGGATTTCAACTACCCAGCGGTAGATATTACCAACGGTGCAAAACTGATCCACCCCAGCGGTTGAAAATTGATCCGGGGGTTAATCTGCTCCTCTGAATACAGGGGAGCTTATGATCACTTTTGAGATTCGTATGGAAATTAAAGTCCTGCACAAGCGGGGAATGAGTATCCGGGCCATCGCAAGGGAGCTGGGTATTTCGCGCAATACTGTCCGCAGCCACCTGAAAGCCAAATCTGAAAAGCCTCAGTATTCACCACGCCCGGCACCATCATCACTGCTCGATGAATACCGTGATTACATCTCTAAGCGGATCAGCGATGCGCATCCCTACAAAATCCCGGCGACCATTATTGCCAAGGAAATCATGGAGCTGGGCTATCGTGGAGGGCTGACTATCCTGAGAGAGTTCATCCGCAAACAGACCCTGCCAGCACAGGCAGAACCGGTCGTTCGCTTCGAAACCGAGCCAGGGCGGCAGATGCAGGTTGACTGGGGAACCATGCGAAACGGCAAGTCCCCCCTGCATGTGTTCGTCGCCGTTCTGGGATACAGCAGGATGCTGTACATTGAGTTCACTGACAACATGCGCTACGACACCCTGGAAGCCTGTCACCGCAATGCGTTCAGCTTCTTCGGCGGTGAACCGCGGGAAGTCCTGTACGACAATATGAAAAAGGTGGTGCTGCAGCGTGATGCTTACCAGACAGGGCAGCACCGGTTCCATCCTTCCCTGTGGTAGTTCGGCAAAGAGATGGGCTTCTCTCCCCGCCTGTGCCGTCCCTTCAGGGCGCAGACTAAGGGCAAGGTGGAGAGGATGGTGCAGTACACCCGCAACAGCTTCTATATCCCGTTAATGACACGCCTGCGTCCGATGGGGATCACCGTCGATGTTGAAACCGCAAACCGTTACGGCCTGCGCTGACTGTACGATGTGGCCAATCAACGTAAGCATGAAACTACCCTGGCGCGTAGCACTGCCAACGGAATAACACATCCCCGTCAATACGGTTCTCGCTGGACGCTTACCATTAACGCAACGGCGTGGATTTTTGTTTTTATCACGCGCAAGCCCTCGCACAGGGTGACATCAGTGCGGATGAATAGCCGCAGGCCAATCCGGCAAGGCCACCCTCTAAAAATCAAAATCATAGCTAAAATTTATGCCGACCATCGAACGCACCGGCGAGATTGCACCCTCTCCCTGAGAGGTGGTTTGTAGCAAAATAAACGGTTTCGCAGTGATGTGCGTACTTAATGGATAACGGCCTTCAGTCCAGAGCGACACGCTATTATCCTCGAGACCGTAAATCAGGTTAACTTCCACACCCCCCTGGGTAAAACGCTCAATGCTGTCGAAACGCACGGAAGCGTAGTAACGGCGCAGGTAAAAGTTCTGCATCAGCTGTGCTGAACTGCCTAAGGTGCCGACCCACGGATTACCCTGACCCAGCACCTGCTGCAAACGCGGATTTGTCAGCGTCCGGGCAGATGAGTGCTGGACATCAACCCATTGATTCCATTCATCACGGTTCATCCCATGCCCGTTATAATAAAAGCTGCCCTCCAGACTGCCCCCTTTCTGCAATGTGTAGCGTAGCGTTAATAACATCTTTTGCCAGTTATGCTGCCGGGGATCCTGACGGTTACGATATAACGCGGGTAATTGCGCCTCTTCGTCAATCGGAATCGCCGGGCTAACCTGTGTCAGCTGAGGAATATCACGATCGCCACTGAGCAGGTATTCACTATAAAGCGTCCACTGCTCTCCGATGCCCTGACTCAGTGTCGCCCCCCAGCGCGGTCGTTTACTGCTGGTTTTTTCTGCGAGCAGGCTACCTTCGATGTCATCGAGCTGCCACAGACCGCGCAGTGCTGCCTGTTGAGCGTTACCCCACCCCTGCTCATCTTCGGCTTTGGCCAGCACGAGGTCGAAATCGCCGCTGTCACTGCTCGCCTGCCAGCGGAGCATCGGCGCGCCCTCACGCTGGAAATCATCCATGCGGTTAACGCCCAGTGTACTTTTCGGCTGCGTGTAGCGACCGAAAATATCGATCGGATGGTAAACGCTGTCCTGGCTCCAGCGCAGATAGACTTTACCCGCTGTGAGGCGCTGAGTCTGTTCGGTGTTCATCAGGGTGACGCCCCCTTCCAGCAGCCGGGTGAGCCTGTTATCCGTGTGGTTTTCATGCTCCCAGCCCGAGGCAACGCCGATAAACCCCTGTAAATTATCCTGATAAAAGAACTGAGAGGAAAACATCACATCCGTGTCAACGCCTGCCCGCGTCGCGGGGCTGTAGCGGTTAGGTGAGAGCGGAGATGCGTCGTTATATTCCTTTACTCCATAGCGTCCCTGCGCAGAGAAGTGCGACTGCCAGTCGATCGTCTCACTGGCAGCACAGGCAGACGACAGGCAGAGTACAAACGCCGTCTGATAAATTCCCGCTTTACGCATCCTCAGTAAACACCGGATTAAACACACTTTCTGACTGCATCAGATAACGCACTTTTGCCGCTTTTGCTAGCGTCAACGGCAGTGTGACGCCCGCGAAATAGTGCGCCGTCGCATATTTTCCTTCCCACAGGATCTGATTATCTGATGCCTGCGCGATGTCCGCCGCTTCAATAAGGCACCAGCCGATAATCACTTCAGCGACAATCTCCATCATGATATTGGCGCAGGCTGGCACGGCGAGCATCTGCCCCTTGCGAACATAGTCGCCCATCTCCAGCAACGTTGATTTCATGACGGATTGCGCCTGCCCCAGCTTATCGGCCATCGCGGACAACGCCGGCTGTTTTCTGGCCTGAGTGATAAACGCGGAAATCCGCTGATTCAGCTCCTGGAGCCCGTGCGTGTCACGCAGTCCCATTCCGAGCTTGTCCCGCAGCAGAAACTGCGCCTGAATGTGGTTAGTCCCTTCCCATATCGATAAAATTTTGCAGTCTCGTGCATACTGCTCAACCGGAAATGCAGAAAGATAACCGTTGCCGCCCAGTACCTGAATGGCATTTTCAGCCACCGTCCAGGCGTTATTGGAACAATAGGCTTTCACCAGCGGTGTCAGTAGTTCAAAAAAGGCCAGCTCCTGCCGGGCCTCCTGCTCTTCTTCACGCGCTTTCGCTATCAGATAACGTGTCTCCGCCATGCCTAATTTGCCAAGCAGAGCACGGCAGCCTTCCGTGAGCATCTTCATTTCACTCAGCATACGCTGCACATCCGGATGAGAAACAATCGGCAATGAAGGTGCCTGGGCGCTCATTGCCCGATCAAACTGTTTGCCCTGAATGCGCCGGCAGGCATAGTTCAGTGCGTTGAGATAGGCACTGGAAGCCATTCCAAGCGCGTAGATTCCGGTGCTGATACGCGCTGGCGTCATCATGCTCAGAAGCTGCACCAGTCCGATATTCTCCCGCTCACCCATCAGATAACCGTAACAGGGCCCCTGTTCACCAAACCGGAGATGTGTATTGGCGCACCCTTTTAACCCCATCTTTCGCACCACTTCACTGCATCGCACCTGATTGTCTTTCCCGCCGTCAAAACGCGGAACAATAAAACAGGAGAGTCCCAGCACGCCGGATGGCCCATCTTTAATGCGCGCCAGCACAAACCAAACCATATTCTCGGTGAGTGAGTGCATACCGGCAGAGATAAAGCGTTTTTCACCTCTGATCAGATAACGCCCATCCTCCTGCCGTTCTGCCTGAGCTGTGATACGGCTGAGGTCGCTGCCCGCCTCCGCTTCGGTAATGCACAGTGACGAAGTCCAGCGGTATTCAGCCAAGGGAGGCCCGTAGCGTTCCAGCTGCTGCGCCGTGCCGAAACGCGTAAGCAATTGCAGGGCCGGCCCGTTGAAACCGACATAGGTCATAAAGGCTGGATGCGCCCCCATAAACATTTCCAGCACCGCATACTGAATCAGCGGGGGAAGCCCCAGGCCGCCCTGCTCGTAGGGCTTGAGACGCACGCCCCACTCTTCGCGGAACCTTACCAGCAGCGCCCGATAGCATTCAGGCACCTGTACCTCTCCCGCCGCGTCCAGGAAGCACTCCTGACGATCGGCTTCCTGATAGCTGGCTGACAACACGTTGCTGGCGAAACTCGCCGCCTCTTCTAATAACGTATCTACCCGCTCACGGGTTAACCAAGGGTAGTCACTTTTCAGGCAGGTTTCTGTCTGATTTTGCAGCCAGATCACAAAGCGAATATCGTCCAGCGGCGCCAGATAAATCGGTAAATTATTCATAGTCATTCCATGTACGTGAACACTGAGAATGCAACGTCATTTCAGTGAGAAAGTATTGATTATCGACATAACGGTATTGGGGATCGCAGTAATCAGGAGGCGTGCCGGGCAGCATACGGCTTGCCGGAACCGGCACAGTATGGGGCTTGTCCCGCGGCACCACACCGGGCACGGATTTAGCGGTTCGCACCACCACGCAGCCAATGCGCCCGCCTGCCGCCAGCGTCGTCATAAACAGCGCACCGGAACGGCACTGCGCAACGTTGCGATGCAGTTCATGCAGTGGCTTGATGGCCAGCAGATGAAGAGTGTCGGTTTCCATACTGGGCAACCGCGTCAACTGCCCCATCAACTGCGGAAACCAGTGTAATAAACCGGCCAGCAGCTGATCTGACCAGCCCGTGGCAATCGCGAACGAGACCCAGCCAGCTGCCCGATCATCGCCCAGACCGGCGGCCAGCCAGGCACCATAGCGTTTGATCAACTGTTCAGTGCCTCTGAGTCCCGCAGGTTTGGCGAACAGCGCACAGGCCTCAAGCACCACCTCACCGGGCTTTGCCTGGCACTTTTGCAGCACCATTCTGGCGATGCCTGGCTGGACGGTCAGTCCCTCTCCGCCATGGCCCAGCCCGGCACAGTCAAGCCGTTCCTGAATAAAGGACGCCGGGCTTTCGATAACCCAGATTTCGACGTGATGACAGGGACTACGCTCAAACTCAAGCAGTGCCGCATACCAGCTTGCACAGGCCAGGGAAACAAAAGCCCGACGCGGTGACGGCTGGCAAAACGTCTGTTGCTGCGACCAGGCTGCAATATCCTGTTGCTGCATGACGCCCAGTTCGCCTGAGCTGCAAAACAGGATGAGATCCAGCGCCTTTGCGCCTTCTCCCGGCGCGGGTAGCGCATCCGGCAGCTCGCCCTGCGAGGAGAGTGGAAAAATGTGTAAATCGCGCAGCACAATGTCACTCATCAATGGCCACAATGTTCAACTGATGAAGAAATCTGACCAGCACATCCCACCCATCCTGACACTGAAAGGAATGCTGTGGAAACCAGCGAAGCCGGAGGTGATTACGACCACTTTCCAGCGGGTGGCGAATAATCGACTCTTCAATAGCCAGCACGCTAAAGCCGTCGAGAAAGAGCCGCTTTGCTTCCTGGTCAACCTGATGAAGCAGAAAAATGTCATCCTGTAGAAGCCGCGCAGGGAGGCGAAGACCCCCCGGCATCATTGCCGTCATAACACAGCGATTAAGCGGTTGCAGATGCAAAAATGCCGCATTAACGATCTCTTCAAGCAGATCATATTTTTCCTGAAACCCACAGAATACAGGTGACTGAACTGCCGGTTTCTCAATACGTCCCAGTGAGGCGTAATCCTCTGGCGTGGTCATCGGCAGCACCCGAGCATTGGCACGATAAGCGCGAAAGGCATAAGGCGAGCGGTTCAGTTGCCCGTTAAAAAGATGATTGCACTGCATCATTTCGCCTCCCGCCAGTTAAAGATTCCATCGGCGGCCAGCGTAATATCGGCCATTGTCCAGTAGCCGTTCAGGGCGACCGACGTCGCCAGAAAACGCTGACCGGATGAGGCATGTGGAGCTTGTTCTATCAGAGAAATCCACGGATCGGCCCCAAAACAGTGGCCAAAGCGCGGATGCAGATCCGGTAGCATGTCGGCATCCGGTAACAGACGCTGGAATAGCTGGGTGACGGCCTGAGGAAAAAAGGGGAGCGCCAGCTTGTAGTCAGGCTTATCAGCCAGTGCGTTGCGCACGGCAATGCTGAACTCAGCGATAAAATTGCTGGTTTTCGCCACATTGACCGTGACACATTGATGCGCATTGGTCTCCGCACGAAACAGCAGCGTGACGATGCCGAAACCTGAGTTGCCCCAGTTGGGATTGGCACGCCAGAAGGCGAGATCCATCAGGTTGAGATCGACAATCGTGCACATCACATAGGGTGACGTACGCGGATGACTCAACGCCTGGCGCAAACTGTAGCCCCAGCTGGCGCACTCATAGGCATTGATCAGCATATCCGGCACGGCATCGGTGTATTGCGCTATCTGCTCCACCAGCGTCGGCCAGTTCACCAGCTGGCGGGAAAAAGCCAAATCCATAATCGTCGAACAGACAAAATGGCGATCCGGTATCGGCCCCTGCCATCCCTGCAAAGCATACGCAATCTGTTCACCCACCGCTTTAGCCAGTACCGGAGAGAGATTTTCCAGCCTGTCGTCTACCGACAGCAGCGATTGCGGGTAGCGGATAAACTCAGCGCGAACCAGCTCAAGCTCAGACATAGTGACCTACCCGATGCCGCTGGCAAATTTCCATCAGGCAACGATAAGAACTGCCTTCCATTTTTGTGAATCCCAGTAAATCGCGCTGATCGCTCAGTAATCGGACGCGCTGCTGTTCAACCAGGTCAAACAGCAAGGCATTAGAGGCAAATTTCAGTGCCATCACCTCATCTTCTGAATAACGATTAAACACCTGCTGAGCAGAGAGCGTGCGCGTTACGCTGAGCAAATATTCACGCGCTTCATCGTGCTGGCTGTCAGGTGTCAGACGTTTTTGTTGCATCAGCCAGTGCAGATGATGCATCAGCGAGGCGACAAAACGCGGACGAACATAGGTCAGAAACTGTTTAACCGCGATTAATCCGCCACGGCGTAGTGCCCAGTCGTGGCTACCCGGGAAGACGCCGTGACAGTTGCCCAGTTGAACATGGCCATCCAGCCAGCCAGACCCCACTCGCTTTCGCTGCCACTGCGCGCAGGTTTCGGGCGGTATCAGCCAGGCCTGAGGCACCATCTGACCCGGGCGTGAAAGGATAACAATGGCGAACGCGCAGGTTAATGCCCCGATGCCCCACTCTTTATCGAGCGTAATCTGCAACGCGCCCTGCGCATCACTCACTACTTGGGAACGCCACTGATGCAGCGATGGCCCACCGCTGTCGGTCATCAGGAAAGCCCCCGTGCCGCCGGCACTCACCCACTGCGCCACCTGCTCTTGCTGCCGGTCGCTCCCGGAAAGCTGCAACATAATATGGCCAAAAAGACCGATAATAAGGTTGAAGTAAGGCCCCAGCCCCTCCTCGCGCACCGCCACTACGTAGCGATCAAGTAAAGGCAGGCAGTCTATCGCCGGTAACGGGAATGAGGTGGCAGACGCCGCCAGCGGTTTCAGGGGCGTCAGCGAATCCTCAATAATCATGCGTGAGTCAAGATGACGCAAAACGCTGCGGAAAATCATCTGGCGCACCGATTCCGGCATCGGTTGATAGCCTTCAAGATGGCGGGTAATCAACTCGCCCAGATGCAACATATCCGGAACCGTTTCAGGAGAAAACATACTGAGCCGCCTCCTTTAATCCGAGAAAGCGATTCACGGTATAGGTGCTGTAGTAAGCGCCGCAGTAATCAAACAGCAGGATATCCCCTGGCTGAATATCTTCACCGGCATAGTGGCCAATCACGTCGTCACGACTACAGGTAGAGCCGACTAAAATCGTCTTCTGATTGCTATCTACGTCAGGCTGGAGGCGATCGTTCAGCCGCACCCGATAAGGCTGGCGCATTTTACGAAAGCTGTTTTCAGTCTGGCACAACAGGAAGCTCTGATTCATGCCGCCGTTGCAAATGGCGTAATGTTGATCGGCAATGCGTTTGGTTGCCACCACCGTAGTCATAAAAACGCCGCAGGAAGAGAACGCTGCGCGACCGGCTTCGTGTACCAGCGAGATATGTGCCGGGAAACGTGCCAGCCATTCACGATAAGCAGGGAACAGCGATTGATGCTCCCACCACTGTTCGCTAAAACCACCGCCCAGGTTAATCAGCTCAATGGCTCCACCGTAAGCTGCTTCAATATGGGGCAGTAACGCCAGTGCTGCCTCGGCAATCACATTGGCGAAGCGATGAAAGGTGTGGGAACCGCCAAACAGATGAAATCCTTTAAGCTGAACTTTTTCATGGTTCCGGATGAAATGCGCCGTTTCGATCAGACTCACCAGATCCATGCCAAAATGATCTTTACGAATAGCAGGCGCGTCGGGCACCAACGCTGCCACGACGCCGACGTTACAGCGTAGAATGACTGGCTGAAGCGGACGATTTCCGGAAAGCGCAATCAGCTGCTGAAGCTGTTGCGGGCTGTCAATAATAAAAAAAGCCTTTGCGGCAATGCCGGCACGCATCAGATTTTTATCCATTGACGGATTATTAATATATATTTTTTCGCTATTCGCTACCAGATTCAGCTCATTCAGCGAAGCGACTTCAACCCCAGCATTACGATCGGTCAGGCGCAGATTAAGATCGGTGCCGGGGTTCGCTTTAACAGAGAGAATAACCGGCGTCCCTGTGCTCTCTTCCAGCGCATTAATATTATTTCGTAGCTGCTCAGGATCGTAAATATAGCAGGGAGAGTCAAAGACGAATTTCCCTGCCACTAATCCCTCTTCAATTCGGCTAATCGTGGTTGTCATGTCAGTCTCAAATTTTTGAACGTTAAAGAAAATTCACCAGCTCTTTTTTATTAATTTTTCCATTCTGATTCACCGGCCAGTTTTCAATGAATTCAATCCGTGCTGGCAGCCAGGGGGAATCAAAGTGCTCGCTAAGCCAGCTGACCAGTAACGGTTTATCCAGAGTGGCAGCGGATCTGACAAACAGGCAGGCCTGTTCATTGCCGTCCTCGTCGTGAATACCAATGACGGCACAATCCGTCACCTGCGGATGCTTTTCGACGATTGCTTCAATAGTGCGCGGATAGAGACAAAACCCCGCCTGCTTGATTAACTCTTTTGCACGTCCCCGGAAATAGAAATCACCCTCTCCGTCGTAGCTGAAGAGATCACCGGTGGCCAGCCAGTTATCATCGCGATAGTTTCCAGTAATAATCTGCGCCCCTGCACTGCTCTCCGGATGGGTATATCCCTGCATTACTGATGCGCCACGCACATACAGCTCGCCGATTTCGCCAGGTTTACATTCATGAAATACCTGTTTTTCGCTATCTCCTGACGCAATAAACACTTTGGCTTCCAGGCCCGGCATGGGTTTGCCCACAGAGTCCGGCTTGCGTTCTGCCTGACTGACAGGCAGAAACATCGCCCGTTTTGACTCCGTCAGCCCATACATCAACATCACGTCCGCAGCCGGGAACAGGGATTTCAGATCGCGCACGACCTTTTCCGGCATGTGGCCGCCAGTATTAGTGATCAATCGCACGCAATCCGCCTGACGTTTCAGGGCATTACCCAGTTTCGCCAGGCCTGCACCCAGTGCCGGAACCAGCGGCAGCACGGTGGGTTGCTCCTGTGAGATGAGTTTCAGCAGCTGCATCGGATTACAGGCGGCAGGCGCAAGGATGACGCGGCAACCCACATAAAATCCGAACAGAACCTGATAAAGTCCATAATCGAAGTGCAGCGGTGGAACGGATAGCAGCGTATCCTGCGGCCGCAGTTGCAGATAACCGGTGACGGATCGCAGCGCTGACAACACATTGGCATGAGACAGCATGATCCCTTTGGGTAAGCCAGTGCTGCCTGAACTGTAAATAATCAGCGCCAGATCGCTTCCGGTGACGCGCGGCGCCGTAAGGTAGATAAACGAGGCGGGCTTATCCGGCGCCGCACCCGACTGCCAGCGCTGCGTAGCCGCATCCAGGATCGCCTTTGCGCCGCAATCCTCTGCGATAATGCGTAACGGCGCTTCGCGGGTCTGCGGGGGCAGCGGACAGATGACGATGCCGAGATGCCAGGCCGCGACCATAACAGCGATGCTCTCAGCACCGGGGGTCGTCAGCAGCAGTAATCGATCGCCGTGCTGCAATCCCTTCTCTTTAAGAAGAACGCACCAGTACTCAATGCGCGCCAGGTTTAAAGGTTCCCCCCCTGCCATCCTGATATCAGGAAGGGGATGCCCTGCCGATAATTCAGCGTAAATATCCGCAAGTGAATGCAACATATATCCGGTCATAGTTCCCTCTATTATTTAGCGTAATAAAAATGGGCAAATGGATTACTGTGGCAGGCGATGATGAAATCGCTCAAGATAATTAAGTGATGTCATGGCACAAATCAGGCTGCTCAGCCTGTGATCCTGCTGTTTTTCGTTACGCCGGAATACTTTCCCGGGTGAAAAGTCGACAAGCTGATTAATAAATGTCGCGCTCATATTTAGTTGCACGGCACGACAATAAAGATTCGCCGCTTCCGGTGAGTCTGATGAAAAATTTTCATTATTTAATTTTACGCCCATATTTTCTTCATCAATGCGGGGGCAATGATAATAGTTGACGGCTTGCTGATAGGCCGTCGCCACCTGCTGAATAACACGCTGCCTTTCACTGATTATCAGGTGCCTGATCCATTCACCGTCAAAAGCCGTCTCCGGCGGCGAAAACCAGCCGGCAATTTCCGGGTAACGAACCTCGTTCCAGTAGTGTTGCAACGATCGCTGCGCCGCGCGTCTGATCCAAGGCTGTTTAAAACGCGTCGCTGCCCGCAGCGTCTCCGGGTCAAGATCGTAGCCGAGATGAACATGGCAGGGTGCGGACCGCTGGCAACCTAAACGAAGCAGTAATCTGAGTAATCCTGGATCACCATGGGCTTCGCCGGTCAGGGCTGCAAGCTGCGGAATGACATTGATCAGCATGGCATTATCGGAAAGCTGGGGCTGCGCCGGAATGTTACCCGCCCGGCCGCTGAAGCTGACACCGATCGTTTGCGGTGACGGCGCGGCAGAGGCTGAACAGGTGTACTCCAGCCTAGCGTCGCCATAACGCCAGACAATAGCGGCTCCGGGCGCTAACTGATAAATCCCCTGATAAGGCGTGCGTGGCGCAGCAACAAAACCGACCACGATAAGGTCAGCAACACAGCGCGGATCAAAACGGGTCTTGTCCGTTCCGCACATCTTAAGCAGCTCTGGCAGGCGCGTGGAAAAGAGAATGCGCTGCTCATCGGCTGCGTAATAGACCGATTTCCGGCTGTCCGCCGCCTGTTGCAGCGTGAGCGTTTTCTCATCTGCAACCCACTGAATCGTCAGTTCACGGCTGTTTTCAGCCGTAGAAGATCTCGCGACAATGCCCCCGGCAGGCGTTCCATCGGCCCAGCGTAATGCCGTTGCCTGCGCTGGAAAGGCGAAAGAGAAATAGCCACAGCCGCCGCTCTCAATGTCCATATTATTCCCTTATTGCATTCCGGCTTGCGGCGTAACTGTAGCCCGAAGCCAGTGTCCCATCAGCGTGGCCGCCATCGCCAGGATACTGAAATGTCCCATTCGCGCCAGACAGCGGCTCTCCCGCAGCAAGCCCGGTGCCAGGTGCCAGTTCAGCAGCGTGAACACCGCATCCGGCAGCATTACCTCATCTTCCTGCCCGACCATCAGCCACACCGGCACCCTGATTCGCTCCAGGCTCTGTGTCAGGTCACGACAGCGATAGCTTTGCAAAAAACGAAAGCTATAGTTGCGCCAGGGCTGTCCGGCATCACGCCGCACCTGTAAAACCCGGATGTGTTGCAGCGCGCTAAACGTTCTTCCCAGGCCATGGCGCAGCAGAGAGTAACGGAACTCCTGATTCATCCTGAGCTGCGACGCCGGATGTGGAGCAGGTTTACGGTGGTATCGACCGTAATAGATAAACGGGTAAGCGCGCTGGAGTTCGCGGTCATACTCCATATGACCAAAAAACACCGGCGCCAGCAGATATAACGCCACCACCATCGGATCTGGCCGCGTTGCCAGGTAGTTGATGGCCAGAGAACTGCTCCCCGAATGGGCGGCCAGTACCACCGGCAAACCGGGATGATTCTGCTGCAACGCAGCGATCATATCGCTCAGGTCGTCCTGTAACTGCCCGATGTAAGCCACATCGCCCTCCCCCCCCTGAGACTGGCCCTGTCCACGCAGATCAGGGCTGTAGACTGTCACCGCACTCGATTTCGCCAGGTGCTGACAGCATGAGACATAATCTTCACTGGTTAAGCCAAATCCAGGCAGCAGCAGCATCACGCTTTGCGCCGTGGTCATGCTGTAGTGACGGTAATGGAGTCTGCAACCATCACGCATCAGAAAAGCCGCGTCATGGCGGTCATGTTTCATCGCCATCACTCCCGGATAACCGCATTCAGCAGGTTTTCTTTTTTGAAAATCCCTGCCGGGAAGGTTCTGGCAGTAAACTGGCTTAATTGCATGATGGTGTAACGGTCTGGCTGCACCGGGTTAATCAACCGCAGCCGCTCTACGCGCGGTTTGCCTGCGGTAGTAACATAGTTTTCATAATGAATCTCTTTGATCAGTTTTTGCGATGCCGTGTAGTGAAGACTGATGCTTGGCAGCGAACTCAGCGGATCGATCAGGTACACTACGCGCTGATAGCTTTGCCGACTGTTAGTCGCCACCAGCGTCAGCGCGATATAGCGTTTTCCGTCCCGCTCGACATCCTGCTGCTGTTGCAACTGGTAGTCTGCAAAATTGGTATTAATCACATCGCCGTTACTGGCTTCGCCCAGTAATCGCTGGCTCGGCGAGACACGCAGCACACGTTTTGATGAGGGCAGTGTTAACCACATGTTATCTCCCTCAACCAGGATACGGCGACCTGCGGAATTTTGCGGCTGCCGGAACAAAATCAGGATTTGCTGATGCGACTGAAACAGCACCTCAAGCTGACTCTGCGCCTCCGCTACCTCATTGCGATAAGACGTCACCTGTAATGAAAAGCTGAAGCTGCCAGACAGCCCGCGCAGGTCGCTAATCTCTCTGAACCATTCGCTGGCACCTTTCTGTACCGCCATGGCAGGGGCGCTGATCAGCATCAGCGCAATCAGGCACGCCAGCCATTTGCGTAATAAAAAAGAGGACGCCAATAAAATGTTATGCATGATTAAGTGCTCTTGTAATAACGAGTCTGCCCGCCCGCAGCGCAGGTAACAGACTGCAAAGCAGGGATACCAGCACACTGACCACAAAGGCGGTCAGACACTGATGTACCGTCAGCAGGATGCGTAAAGGGTACGTCACCGTATTGCCCGGCGGCGTTGGCATCATCAGACCGGAGTGGTTGAGCAGCAGGGCGAGGATCCACGCTAGCAGTAATCCCGCGAGGCCCCCGATAATCCCTAACAGTCCGCCTTCCATCACGAACAGGGCAACCACATCGCCTCTGCTGGCGCCAATGGCCCGGATAACCCCGATTTCACGGGTTCGCTCCACCACATTCATGGATAAAACATGAGAAATAGCAAAGGCCGCGACCGCCAGCAAAATGACATTCACAAAGGTGAAAATGGCGGAAAACAGGGCAACAACCTGGTGATAGTAGGTCGCCAGCTGTGACCAGCTGCGGACTTCTATCCGGTCGGCATCTTCTGTCAGCTCACGGGTGAGTCGCTGCATGACCCGATCGGTTTGCTGCGTATCTTTCAATAACACCACGATGCGTGTGGCTCCCCGTGTCAGCAGGAACGTCTGCACCAGAGCAAGATTAGCGTAAGCTGTCCGCAGATCCCGCTCTTCGACGCCGGTGGTGACAATACCGGCCACGGTGACATCCATCGCATTGATGGTCTGATTAGACGCGGTGCCTAACAGCGTCAGAGAGTCGCCCGGGTGCACGTTAAGCGCTTTTGCCAGTGCGCCACCCAGCAGAATACCGTCACGCTGTTCAGGGAAAAGATTGTTGCCTGACTGCAACTGAATGGCTGAGCTCAGCGTCGCTTCTTTATCAGGATCGATGCCAATAAGGTGTGATGACATCTGCGCATCGCCATTGGTGATCAAAATGTCGGTTTCCAGCCTTTCCGTAATGATGACCGCTTCCGGCTGTCGCGCCGCCTGTGCCATGATCTGTTTCTTCAGCGGTTCAGGCAGCAGCATGCTGGCGTCGCTTAACGCACCAAATTGATTAAATCCTTTACTGAAAAACTGAATATGCCCCAGTTGCGAACGGATCATGCTTTCCCGCAGCCCCTGATACATCGATTCACAAAAGCCGGAAAAGAGTAAAATAGCCGCCAGAGCCAGGGCAAGATTGGTCACAGAGACCGTGGTCCTCCTTTTGTTACGCAACAGATTACGTACGGCGAGTTTGCAGCGGATCATCGCATCGCCTGCCCTGTCAGCGACAGATGCTGACGTATAGCCTGACTGGCAAAGAACAGACAATCGAGATGCGTGCTGTTTGCAATGACACCGAAGCGCAGCGCTTCGTTGCCATGTTTTTCAGCGAACTCACGCATCGCATCTGCGCTGAACAGCTCATCTTTTTCAGCAGCCAGCAGTAAAACCGGTAACGGCAAGGCCGCCAGCTGTTTAGCCGGATAGCGTGGTGTCAGCGCATTGGCCATGTTCACACTGTAATGCTGAACAAAATCTGGCTCAGAGGCTTTAACGTCTGGCGGAAAATTCAGCGCCACGGCCGGATAGTTGCCAAAAAGCAAGCCACCGCTTAACGCATTAATGACGAAAGGCCACTGGCGCACTTCAGCAAATGGAACCGTCACCCCGCTACGCCGGACTTCGCTTGCGAAAGGCCCGAGTTCTGGTGCTATTAATATCAGGCTATTTGCAGGAGATTGCGGACGATGGCGGGTGAAATAATTAATTAACATTCCGCCACCGCTGGAATGCCCCAGCAGGTGAAGACGCGCCTGAGGGAAAAACGCGCGCAGGCTTGTCAGCAAGGTATCCACATCACGCCAGATGCGGTCAGGGCGGGCAACCTGACCTTTAGCGCCGAGGGAACCTCCGTGACCGCGAATATCCACCAGGCAGACAGCTGTGGTGTCATCATGTAGTTGACGGGCAAGAATGTCATATCCGGCATCCAGATGAACGCCGCCCCCGTGATAAACGATAATCACGTCCTGCGTAGCATGCCGGGGCGGGTAAAGCCGGTAGCGCAGCCCATCCATCCGCGCGGTATTCACGCGTTCCGACTGAGGTAGCGTCGCGTCAAGCCGATCCGCCTGCTGGTTGAACTGGTCAAAATCAATCACGATAAGCGTTCCCTGTGAAGTATGCCTGCCGGTAAAGCGCTCTGCGGCAGTTACAAATGCTTTTTAGCTCGTTCACTCCATTCTCCTCCCGCCAGGGCAGCCGCACGCTGCCACAGTAAGGTCGCCTGGGAGGGATCATCGGAAACCACGACTTCGCCCAACTGATAAAGCACCATGGCACGCAGCGACTGCGTCTCTTCCGTCGCCGGAATGGTCTCTATCAGCCAGTGGTAGTCCTGCCGTGCCAGCGCGCCTTTGCCTAAAAAAGCCGGGGTGCGGCTGGCGGTGATAGCACGCTGTAAACGCGGCCCGATATTCTCAGGCTCTTTGAGCACGGCGCGATCGAGCTGGCGAAATCCGCGATTGACCAGCGCCATTGCCTGCATGCCGTCGATTTTGCTGTTGCCCGCCTGGATACAGTAAAGACTGCCCTCAATCGCCATCAGCAACGCATCATCCGGTAACGCGTGTCGGGCCTGCTCAATCGTCAATGCGGTCTGTTCCTGCTGTGGCGCGTCTGCCGTGGTGGTCAGCGCGATGCTGACCAGCGCCAGCTGACGCCACTGCTGCTCACTGCGTTGTTCAGCCGGTATCTGTACCAGCTGCTGCTGCATCCCCCGTTGCTCACTCTCGCCAGCCGGTATCGCAGGAGGATATTGCAATGCGGGCTGAGCATGGGCAGACAGAGCCGTCAGCAGAAATAGAACGCCGGCAATAATATTATTCATGCGTCACCTGCTCTTTACCGTCCTGCATCACCAGCAGTTTATCCGCCCATGGCGTCAGCGACCGATCGTGCGTCACCAGCACCACCGCCACCTGATGCTGCTGGCAAAGGTTTTTCAGCAGTGCCATCACGCTCTCTTTATTTTTGCTATCAAGATTGGCCGTAGGTTCATCTGCCACAATCAGCGTGGGATTACCGGCCAGCGCACGAGCGATTGCTACCCGCTGCATCTGACCGCCTGATAATTCATTCACTTTGGCATCACGCTGATCGGCCAGTCCCACAGCGGCTAACAACGCCCCGGCTTTTTCCGTTGCCTTCTCCACCTTGCGCAGATCAAGGGCATAGCGCACATTTTCTATGGCGGTCAGCACTGGAATAAGGTGGAAGTCCTGAAAAATAAAGCCGATATGCTGCTTACGTAGCGCGGACAGCTGACCGTCACTTAGCTGACTGACATCAGCGCCAAACAGCGTCAGCTGGCCTGAATCGGGAATATCCAGCGCGCCGCACAAATTCAGCAAGGTACTTTTTCCGCTTCCGCTTTCCCCGGTGATAATTAAAAACTCCCCGCGACTGAGCGTAAACGAAACCGATTTCAGCGCCTGAACAGACTGCTCCCCACGCAGGTAAGATTTTCCAGCCGCCTTCGCACAGATGATCTCATCGATATCAGCCATGCTCAGGCAACTCTTTCATCTCTTGTTCCAAGACATCGCTTTCCTGCTGAAGCCATGCCGGATGGAAACCAATCTGCTGATACGCCTGCCACGCCATTCTGGCGTTAGCCTGGGCCGAGGCCTGACTTTCTTCATCGCCTTCATCAGCAAGATAGAGCGAGAGACGCGTCAGGCCGAGCCAGGCGGACGCAGCCAGCGGCTGCGGGATACCATGACGGTTAAGAACCGGCGTTATACGGTGTGAAATAATCTGTGCATTGGCTGCGCTATCGCTGATATCGGGAACCGAAGCAAAAGCCCATAGTGCAAGAAGCTGAACGTCAAACTGCTCTGGCACCTTATCTGACACGCTCTTTAACTGTGTCAGCGCCTGTTTTAACTGCCACAGCTTACGCTGACCAAACAACAGATCGAGACGCGCACCTGCCTGTTTGACTTCAATCGCTGCCGCCAGCGCGGTCAGAGAGTCACTTGCGCCCTGTTCTGCGCGGGCCTGCTCAACCATTGCAGCTGCCTCATCGAGGCGATTGTGCAGGAAGTAGATCATCGCAATGCTCTGGGCATCTTTATCTGTCGCGCTGGACGTTGCGCCATCAGCTATCAGCGACTGTTCTGCGGTGCTAAACGGAATTTCAGCAAATTTTATGGGCGCAGCACCGGAAATCCAGGCAATAACGTTGCCAATCACAAAGGTGATTAATGTTACGCGCAATGCGATAAAAAGCGGTTTCTTATTCATGATATTCATAAGATGGCTATACCTGCAGACTACTTTCCAGCATGCACACATCGATCTCACGCAGCGTAGAGTTTTCATCAAAGAGCAAATCATCAAAATCCATCACATTAGGGTAAATCATCTGGCAGGCCAGGATTAACTCCACCACATTTAATGAATCAATGCCTAACTGGCCCAGGGGGCAATCCGCATCAACGCTGTCAGTTTTAAGAATTTTAGCCACTTCTTCACACAGTTGTTCAAGCGATAATGATGTCATAGCAGGTATATCCTTATCTTTTTTCGTTATTTCGTTTAATTAATTTTAATTCTCTCTGGAACATCTTACTCCGTAGAGAATCAGGCCACTGATAATAGGTTATCATTGCATGAATGAACAACCCGATAAGCCACCCCAGCAAAGGATAATAGAACCAAAGTTTATTATCATTGAGTATATTAATAGTGAACAGCAAGCTATTTACCATTACGTAAACAATACAATGGCACCAGAAGGAAATTTTCTTTCTGACTCGCCTTGACGCACTTCTGTAATCCCTGTCAGCGTGCAATTTTCATCCTGTTGTCTATATAAGGAAGGGGATCAACCGCCAGCTTTTTTTTTGATAGGCCGGGTATTCATGCGGAAATGCGTGACTCAGCATCTGCTCTTCAAGGCGAATACGCCACAGAAAAACAAACAGTACTGGCGTCAACATAATGAGACATGACAACAGGTTACCTAATGCCAGCCCCATTCCAGCAAAAGCAATAATCACCCCCAGATAAGCAGGATGACGAATAAAGCGATAGATGCCGGTGGTCATTAACTCGTGATCGTTGAGGATAGCGATATTAACCGTAAAGAATTTCTTCAGACGATATATTGCATGCAAACGAATAGCGATCCCTATTAATACAATCACCAGACCAGCCCAAGTGATAATATCTCCCTGCCTCGCAAAGCGTAAATATTTTGACTGTGCTACGGCGAATCCCAAAATAAGAGATGAGTAGGTGAAAAAATTTAATATCATCTCAGAATGACGATCCGAGATATCGGATGATTTCCTATTGGCTCGTTTTACCGAAGCGATAATCGACTCACAAATAACCCAGGAAAGCCCAACAGCAATAAATAAATAGCTGAACAAAATTTTCACCTCGCGAAATAAGCATCCTGCTTAATTAATAATACAACCCCTGAAAGGCGTAAAAAGATGTCAGGCAGTGATGAAATGTAAAATATATTGAAACATTAACACCTGCGAATTTTTTTAACAAGTGCGTAGCACTAATAATATTAACTATTCTTAAAATAATCACATTATGTGATGGAGGTCACACTTTCCATAGAGAATCATGTAAGTGGTCATACCTCTGGCTATTCAGACCCATCAATGTTGTCATTAATTAAGTATATATTCTTCAGACAAAAGGTAAGCGTCCAGCGAGAACCATATTGACGGGGATGTGTTATTATGTTGGCAGTGCTATGCGCCAGGGGAGCAGTTCACTCACCCGATTGACCGGCCAGTCAGCTATGACGTCAAGGACATGGCACAGATAGCTTTCTGGATCCATGTCGTTCAGTTTGCACGTCCCTATCAGACTGTACAGCAACGCTCCTCACTTTCCTCCGTGGTCTGAGCCGAAGAACAGCCAGTTCTTTCTTCCCAGACTGACCATCCGCAGCGCATTTTCAGCGATGTTATTGTCCGCCTCAGCCCAGCCATCATCTGCATAGTACGTCAGTGCCGGCCACTGGTTCAGGGCGTATGCGAACGCTTTCGCCAGTTCTGAGTGTCGCGACAGGGTTTTCATCTTTTCACGTAGCCAGCTTTCCAGGGATTTCAGCAGCGGTTTCGTTTTCAACTGACGTTCGGCAAGGCGCTGCTCCGTCGGTATTCCCCTTATCTCCGCCTCTATGGCGTACAGGTCGCTGATCCGTCTCAGGGCTTCTTCCGTCAGTACTGACGGGGTACGGACGTGCACATCGTGGATTTTACGGCGGGCGTGAGCCCAGCAGGCGGCTTCCGTTATCCGGCCATCCCGGTACAGCTCGTTGAACCCGGCGTATGCATCCGCCTGCAGCACACCGCTGAACCCCGCAAGATGGGTCTGCGGATGGATACCTTTTCTGTACGGGCTGTAGGCGAACCAGACCGCCGGCGCCAGCGCTGACCCGGCGTTGCGGTCGTCACGAACGTACGTCCACAACCGCCTGGTCTTCGTCTTCTTATTACCCGGCAGCAGCACCTGGACCGGGGTATCATCGGCATGGAGCTTGCCGCCGGTCAGGACATAGCTCTGAAGCTCCTCTTCCAGCGGAGACAGCAGCCGGCAGCATGCGTCCACCCAACCCGACAGCAGTGAACGGCTCAGCTCCACACCCTGGCGGCTGTATATTTCTGACTGGCGGTACAGCGGGGTATGCTCTGCATACTTTGAGCTCAGCACACGGGCCAGTAGCCCCGGTCCTGCGATACCCCGTTCGATGGGCCGTGAAGGCGCGGGGGCCTGCACTATGCCATCGCACTGAGTACAGGCATGCTTTTCACGTACGGTCCGGATAACCCGGAAGGCGCTGCGCATCAGCTCCAGCTGTTCGGCAGTATCTTCGCCCAGATAGCTCAGCGCGCCACCGCAGTCCGGGCAGCATGGCTCTGCCGGCAGCAGCCGTTTTTCGTCACGGGGGAGTGAGTCGGGGAACGGCTTACGGGTGCGGGTCTAGCGTAAAGGTCGTTGCACAGCCGGGTCATCCACCCGGCCAGTCAGCGTATCGCTTTCTGTCTGCAGCCGGTTCAGATCGGCTTCCATCTGCGCGATACGGCGGGAGACGCTGGTCAGCCAGCTGGCTCTCGTCCGGAAAGACCGTACAGAAAAGGCCCTCAATGCCTATGCGGCTGAACTGCTGCGCCAGATGGTGGTTATCACGGTCGGAACAGCCGATCACACACACTTTTAATCCGCGCATCTGTACGTTTTTTCGGCTCATTCGTCACCTCCGC
>Ga0157359_1000049_pt1 | contig 32929 bp, 28 predicted proteins | sample AttcapACBM3_FD_111482 | JGI IMG/M metagenome (GOLD analysis project Ga0157359, IMG submission 111482) | Fungus gardens microbial communities from leaf cutter ant in Botucatu, State of São Paulo, Brazil - Atta capiguara ACBM3 | ecosystem: Host-associated > Fungi > Mycelium > Unclassified ...
CCTGAAGTGTCGTTGGCGGATGCTCGGGCACGCCGGGACGAAGCCCGTAAGCTGTTAGCTAATGGCGTCGATCCCAGTGAGAACAAGAAAGCCGTTAAGGTAGAGCAGGAGCAAGAGGCAATAACGTTTGAAGTGGTTGCCAGAGACTGGCACGCCAGCAATCAAAAGTGGTCTGAGTCGCACAGTGCTCGTGTATTGAAAAGCCTAGAAGATAATCTCTTTTCAGCCATCGGTAAGCGGAACATTGCTGAATTGAAGACACGGGATCTGCTTGTCCCCATCAAAGCCGTCGAGTCATCCGGGCGGCTCGAAGTTGCCGCCCGTTTACAGCAGCGTACTACCGCGATTATGCGCTTTGCCGTTCAGAGTGGTTTAATCGACTACAATCCCGCGCAAGAGATAGCCGGAGCGGTTGCTACGGCGAAAAGACAGCATCGTGCTGCTCTGGATCTTGAACGTATTCCCGAATTACTTCACCGCATTGATCACTATTCCGGAAGACCATTAACCCGACTTGCTGTCGAACTTACCTTGTTAGTCTTTATCCGCTCAAGCGAGCTGCGATTTGCCCGCTGGTCAGAAATCGATTTTGAAACGGCCATGTGGACGATTCCCGGTGAACGTGAACCGCTGGAGGGTGTTAAGCATTCTCAGCGTGGTTCAAAGATGCGGACGCCTCATCTTGTTCCTTTGTCGCGGCAGGCTCTAGCCATTCTGGAAAAGATCAAAAGCATGAGCGGGAATCGTGAGCTGATTTTCGTAGGCGATCACGATCCGCGTAAACCGATGAGTGAGAACACAGTGAACAAGGCTTTGCGAGTGATGGGCTATGACACGAAAACGGAAGTGTGTGGACATGGTTTCAGAACGATGGCGTGTAGTTCGCTGATTGAATCAGGATTGTGGTCGAGGGATGCGGTAGAGCGGCAGATGAGCCATCAGGAACGTAGCTCTGTGCGGGCGGCTTACATCCATAAGGCGGAACATCTGGGAGAACGTAGGTTGATGCTGCAGTGGTGGGCTGATTATCTGGATGCGAATCGGGAGAAAGGGGTTAGTCCGTTTGATTTTGGGAAAACCAATAATAAAACGTGATTATAATTCAAATTGTTGAATGGCGCTGATCATGGGCGGCGGCGTGAAGTGCCGCCTTAATTCTGCCAAAAATGGATATATTGTAAGGGATAATGATCATTGTTGCCCTTTGTCGGACAATCTGCTCCCTTCAAGCTCATTATGAATAAGCCACAGATTTAGTAGGGAGGAGGTGGGATAGTCATTCTGGCAGAACGAAATATAATAAACTCAAAAATACACCAATGCTAAAAATATGACGAAAAAGAGAATTTCTTACCAATTCATCCAGGCACGTTCCACTCCATGTGCCATTTCCCCAGCCTAATTGAAATAATGTAGACCATGAAATTAAAATAATACCTAAAGCGCTGACACTATTTTTCCATGATAGATGGGGTGTTATTTTTAATTCTCCCGTATAAAAACCAATGCCTGCTATTAAAATAATAATGCTAAAAATATAGATTGTTGTCTTGAGTAACAAAGTTCGTAATTCTTTTAGCCTCTGGGGATGAGAGTAGGTATGATTTTTTGGATCAAGACTGTAATTTCCTTGTTCAAGCTTCCGTTGATACTCTTCTTTCTCAAGCTCAAATGCCATTGAGTTTTCGGCTGCGGATAATACAAATCGTTTGGTGTTAGTGATTAAATACCACATGCCTTTATAAACATTCTGCTTTTTAGGGAACTCATTTCCTAGATTCATTTTTTATCTTTTTTTATGTTAAACCATCCTTAGGCGGCATTATACCGTCTAAGGATGGTTCTCGTCATTATTCAAAAATAGCTATTATACAGATAAACTATTAGTCATCATAAAATCAGCCATTAGTCCAGAAATTGACCGACTTAACTCAATTTCATCATGGGGGATAAGAGCATATTGCCACGATTTCCCATTAAGTTTTTCAGCATTTTGATTTGCAAATTCGCACCAACGGATAGCCGCTCGCGTTTTGGCCTGAACTTCTGGCGCGTCGATTTCTGTCGCTTTTTTCGGCTCAATCAGGCAATAGCTATTGTCCATTTCGACAACAAAATCAGGTTCATAGTTCTTGCCATTAGCATATTCGATGCGAAACTGACCTGGACGAGGTTTCATCCAACGAATTACTGAAGGATCATTCTCCAGTATTTGTGCAAGACGAAGCTCCCCATCTACAGAGTCGAATTTCTGGTAAGGATAACAGCATTTAGTAAAGCCAGTGAAAATCATCTGGCGGACTTTATTTTTTTCTCCACCCGGAATAGCTACACGGAAGTCTCTTGGTTTTTCGTTTCCGGCAAAATTGAATGTTGCCGGGTGTATCACGTCAAAGCCCTGAGTTATGCGCCCGGTATAGCCAGTTGGTGTTGTCCACATATTTTGTTTGATTTGCACCCATATAAATTCTGCCAACTGCCTACCTGCATTTTTCAGAACGGATTCTGCATCTTCCTCCGGCTGATAACTGCACAAATGGTTCACCATCTGTCCGGCCAGTTTGTAAAGCATGTCGGCATGTTCGTCGTAATCAATTTCATCATGGTCGAGCAGATAACGAATGAGATAGTTTTCTAGCCGCTCTTCCGCTTCTCCACCTTCCTGCCAACTGATTGTCCGCTGTTCGTTATTTTCCAGATGCGTGAGTAAGAGCTCTTTGCTGCCGGGTTTGAGCGCAATGCGATCCAATCCGGAAAGGTTGAAATCATTAAACCCGTAATTGACTTCACGTTCTGGCAAAACCACGATTCTAGGAATATCGATAGTATATTCCATCAGTTTTTCGGTGATCGTCCCGACCAACGCCTGAACTTCCGTATCCTCCATTGAAAGGAAACTTGGCTGTTCAACTTGCTCTTCAATCATTTCCGTCAAATCGAGTTGATCCGAAGACGATGAGATTTGATGTTGAGTGACTTCCCATTCACGCAAGGCTTGTTGTACCCGTCGAGTTACGTTTGCTTTCACCTCTGGCGTGCTGAGTTGCTGACTGCTGGTTAACCGTTTAGCTTCTTCTGATACCACTTTGAACGTAAGTTCGGCAACTTTACGTTCTGTTTCCGTATTGATTACCGGTTTTGATATGGAGTTTGTCTGATATATTGCTTGAGGTTCACAAGCCTGCAACCCATCATTATCAATGACTTGATTTCCCAACAGGAATTCAGCCATTGATGGTACGATAATTTGCTGGGGTTTTACTTCCGGTATACCGTTTTCATCATCATCCAGCCCGATATACAGAACCTTCTTGATAATCGAGTCATCGTTATTGGCACGATCGATAATCTCCTGAAAACGGTCATGGGCAATAATCGTCAGGCGATCGACGGCTTCGACGCCGGTTCTTTTGCCGTAAGGAAGGCGCAGTCCTCGGCCTATGGTCTGCTCAGTCAGGATTTCAGAGGCAGAAGTACGTAATGGAACGATAGTGTACAGATTTGTAACGTCCCATCCTTCTTTTAATTTGTTGACATGAATGACGATTTCAGTGTCATTGTCATGTTCAACGGCCAAAAGTCGTTGCATGGTTTCTTCTGATTCTTCACCCGACTGATTAGAGTGAACGGTAATTGCTTTACCTTTGTATGCACCGTTGAAGAAATCGTCGTGTTCAATGCGTACTTTTAACCTGTCTGCATGATCGGTATCCTGCGCAACGACCAACATAAAAGGTTTAACTAGTTTATTTCCGGTATTATTAGCGAAGCTGGTCAGTTCCGTTTTCACGTACTCATGATGGTGAATACCATCTTCCAGTTTTATTTTTTCCAGCTGTTCTTCAGTGTAATTTGCGGCACGAAAGTCTTTGCGAGTGGCGACAGCTGGAATTTTAACGTATCCATCTTTTAGTGCCCGTGAAAGAGGATAGTGATAAATAATATTTTTAAAATCACGTGGGTTTGCACCCACGGTTTTCGGTGTGGCGGTTAATTCAATACCCAATACTGGATTCAGATCGTTAAGCGCTTGTGCGCCCGCACTGGCATAGTAACGGTGAGCCTCATCCATTAAAATAACTAAATCGGGCAGATTCGACAGATAGCTGAAATAAGATTCTCCGACGTATTCCTGAATACGTCGGATTTTAGCAACTTTAGACTTCGCCGCCCCTTTAGCGTTATCCAGAGCGTTAATTTTAGAAATATTGAAGATATTAATATGCGGGGCGGTTTCGCTGCCAAAAAGATCACCTGTTTTGCTTTCGGCAATCGCATAATCCAGACGAACGCCTCGCCCTTCTTGATAGTCATCACCAGTGATTAGAACTGGCGGCGTTTGTGCCAGTTCAGGGATGCCCTGAAAAACATACTTTGGCGAACCAGGTAAAAAATCCATCTTAAGTTTTTCATAGATGGTTAAGTTCGGAGCTAGTACGAAAAAGTGACGGCTGCGTCCGGTTAAGTATAACCAGGCAATCATTGCACCCATTAAGCGAGTTTTACCTACCCCCGTAGCCAGTGCAAAGCAGAGTGAAGGAAAGGCACGTTCAAAACCTTTCACTGTGTGATACTGCGGGCGCAGCAATTCAATCCAGCGATTAAGATCGGGATCTTTACTAAGATCCATCTGTTCCAATACATCACATAAAATGCGTAAAGATTCTTCCTGAGGATCTCGTAGTGACAGCCGTGCACTAATCTGATTGGCAGTTTTTATGGCGTTGCTTTGGCTCATATTTGTTCTTCGCCTTCAGTATCTTCGTCGTAGTCAATATCGTCAGGTTGTTCTGAATCAGAGAGAATGTTTAGCGTAAAGCTATAGTCGTCTTGGTCCCATTCACATTTATTCAGAATAGCGCGGGGAATTTTTACTAATGTAAGGTTAGGAAAATCTCTCCCTTCGGTCATAAAGGCTTTGCAGCAGATCAACAATGTGCGTTCAGTTCCCACCTCATCACTTAGAACTTTGAGTTGATCATAAGCCAAAGAACCGGTAGTAACGTAGATGTAATCATTTTCGGTACTGTAACCATGATTCCAGTATTGAGTCTGACTTGGTGCATAGGTGAAATTCATATGTTTACACATCGCTTCTGCCAGCATTTCAGCGTTGTATTCTTTGTTGATCACCCAGTTGCCCCATTGATCCTTTTTCAAAAGTGAAGGTGCTAGACGTAGATATCGGAAACCGCCGCCTCCTTCCCAATTTGCAGACTTGGTAATTCCCCCCTGATCTTCGCTATCGATCACCTTTCTTAGTCGAGGTACTATATGTGTCTGGCAATGATCTCCTAACTCAACCATGATCCAACGGCGATTCATCTTATGTGCGACTGCACCAGTTGTTCCGGAACCTGCGAAAGAATCAAGAACCAAGTCGCCCGGATTTGTTGCAATATGAATAATTCGTGAAAGTAATTCTTCAGGCTTTGGTGTTTCGAATGAAAGCTCACTCATTAACTGATTAACATGTTTCTTTGCAGAATCAGTTGTACCAACATCATCTGCCTTCCATAATGTTTCTGGCGTAACGCCCTGATCTTTCGATTCCGATAGGTATTTCTTGATTCTAGGGACATTATTTCCATCTTTACCAAACCATATACGCCCATCCGCTATTTCACTATCCATTCTTTTTTTAGAATAACGCCAGCAATTGCCTTTTGGTGGCGATAGCACTTTTCCTGATGGAAGTGTAATTTCATAAAACTGATTTACTGTTCCATGTCCTGCTTGAGCTAAAGCTGAGATAGATTGCCAAGGTCCTCTTGGATCATTGTCTGGGTTTTTATAACGAGCTCTAATGTCATCCGTCATTTTTAAAGGGTTTCGAATTTTGTCAAAGACATTTTTATTATTTGCATAAACTATGACGAAATCATGATTAAATGAAAAAACCCTTCTGTTTTCGCGTGTTTTTCGTTTTTCCCAAATGATTGTGGCAACAAAATTTTGCCTGCCAAATATCTCGTCACATAATACTTTGAGGTATGCATACTCATTATCATCAATACTAATCCATATGCTTCCATCTTCGGTTAATAATGGTTTTAAAAGAGTTAAACGGTCTCTTAATAAACTTAACCACATAGAATGTTCAAGACCATCGTCATACTCACTAAAAGCCGATCCTGTATTGTAAGGTGGATCAATGTAGATACATTTTACCTTCCCTGAATAGTGCTGCTCCAGTGACTTCAGTGCTAGCAAGTTATCACCCTGAATTAGCAGATTCTCACTATCTACATCACCATAAGACAGCACCTTATCCTCAAGCAGAATACGCGGCTCCAGACGAGGACGCTTATGTTTACCAATCCAGTTAAGTTCTAATTTTTGCTTAGTTGACATAATCTATTTTTATCCAATACGTGCTCGCGCGCGTTCCTGTTCACGGATCTGCGCCTGAATTTGTGTATAAAGCTGTGCATGTTCATTATCGCGATCGGTCGCGGTCACTACCAGTGCGTAAGGTTCCTGCTCGCTGCTGAAGGCTTCACCCCAATCTCTGTCTTGACGGGTTACAACGATAAACCATTTTTCATCTGGGTTACGCTGACGGAAAGTCCAAACCGACGATTGCACCGTACCGCGTTCCCGCTGTTGGGCTGATACAACACGGTTAGTTTGGGCATCATCGGAGCGGGTTTCCGTTTCACTCTGTGTCTGGTGATTAAAACTGGCCTGTACTTCGTCAAGCGAGTGGCCTTTAACCAGCCGGAAACTGATCCTCGTGGCGGTATAATCCATCCGGGTTGTACGTACAGCAGGTGAGTAAGCCAGTGTCACGCGGATTTCACGGGTTGATCGCTGCGATCTTAAAAAAGAAGCAGGGAAGGGCAGTTCAAAAAACTGATGGGCGTTATTTTCTATCTGCTCTTCACATCGCATGACCACCACATATTCTGAAGAGCGGTATAAAGCATCTTCATCGATGATGCCGTAACCCGTTACCTCACGTTCTATCTCGCGGTTTCTCGTTGTAGGTGCGTTTTTATAACTTTCTCGCATCGCCTGCGGGAAAGCCTGCGTCATCGCCTGAGGGACAAATGCATGATTAACCAGCATTGCCCGTAACATACTGGCGGACATATCCGGGTATTCATTTAACAGGCGTCCTGCCAGATGCGTAATATACGGTGCGGCGAAGCTGGTACCGCTGAGCTCCTTAAACAAGGTAGCGCCCTGAAACTGGTGATGGCAACTTAATACACCCAAACCACGCATATGCGCATGCCATTGCCCTTGCCGCACATTGGAAGCGACACTGCCACCGTATGCCATAACGTCGGGTTTAAACGCCCCTTTTATTGATGGACCATGTCGGGTAAAAGGTGAAGGTTGATTTTCTGTTGCCGGGCAGAGATGCTGAATATCCTCAGGCCTTCGTTGTGCATCGTGCGTTGCGTTATGCCTAGCGATGCTACCCACTGTCAGTACATTGAGTGCAGGAGCTGGATCGATGATAACGCTTGCCTCATGCAACAGGTAATCAGGATACTCATCCCGCCAGCTGCTTTGCGGTACCGGAGGCTCGTCACTACCAGCGAAGTTTCCTGCAGAAACGACAAAGAGTACATTGTACTGCCTTGACAAGGTATCTAATAAATACGCTATACCGCGGATATGTTTGCCGTCGTAGGGTGCATTAGCGTTTCCTAATGACAGGTTGAAAATGCGGCAGCCGAGATCAGTAAAATATGCAACAGCGGCTGCAAGCGTAGCTTCAATAGTTTCGGCATTGAATTCAGCCTGCTCGTTCAGTACCTTTCCATTATACAGCCATAGTTGAGGCTGCCAGAAATTGCTCTGGTTACAAGCCTCAACATCACCATACAGCGCAATACTGGCAACGGCAGTGCCATGCCCCTGTTCATCAAACGCATCCTGATCGGGAATAAAGCTGGCGCTTTCAGCAATGGCAGTGCTTAACAAAGGATGGTTGGTATTAATACCACTATCCAGAATACATATCCTGGTCGCATTTTCCGCTGGCGAGCTCAGGCGAGCCGGAAGAGTATTGATGTCCCGGTTAATTTGTTGATAGCTAATGCCACTAGACGGTGGCAAATCAATAAACCTAACGTCCCGATGAGCTAACAGGAGTTCCGCTTGCGGGAGTGAAACCTCGACCCGGTACATCAACAGGCTGTCCAGATTGACTTTATCCTGCCTGGAAATATCCTGCTCCTGTAACCAGTGCTCAAAACGTGTATACAGATCGATACGTTTGGGATGATGCGCAACTTCGATAGGCCAGAGCTCCACATCCAGTTTAAAGCGTTCCGCTACAGGAAAACCATAACGACGAAGAGCCCAGCTTTTGCGATCTTCCGCCGACCAGCCCTCAATACCGTCAAGCGCCTCCAGGATCTGTTTGTAGGTTAGTTCTGTATTACCTAGACCGAGGGATGACAGATGTTCTGCAAATGTAGCCAGCCCTTGCTCGTCGCTAAAGACTACGCATACTTGTTTATTTTCCTGACTGACAAACTCTACGCCATGATGTGTCAATGCCGAAAAATTCATCGTGCCGCTGTAGTTCAGTTTGAGTATATATCGACCATCATCGGCGCTGCCTGGTACCTGCGTCAGCATCGGGCGCAGAGTCTGGAGCTGGTTCAATAACATTTGCCCATGCTGACGTAAATCGCCTCTGCGAATACGAGGCATATTGACTCTGCGGGTCCGTCGGTCGTTCTGAAGAGGGGCTTTGAAAATATTTAGATGCTGATAATTCGCCGTCATGGCAGTCCCTTATCGGTGAGTTCTGGCGTTCTCTCGCTGCATCGCGTTTTTTAAATCTTTCAGCGTCAGGAATTCCTGATGACGCAGGATCATGTGTTTGGTGGCCCGGCGAACAATACGTTCGATATCTGCACCACTTTTCCCATGAAGCAAGGATAACAATTCATTATCGTCGAGTTCAAACTGGCGGCGAATGCCGCGTAACTTTAACGCCAGTAACTCGCGTAACTGTGCCTGATCAGGCAAAGGAAATTCAATTACCTCATCAAAACGACGCCAAATGGCGCTGTCCAGAATATGTTCATGGTTAGTGGCCGCCAGAATCAGACTTTTGCCCTGATAAGCATCCATCATTTGCAGTACAGCATTGACGACCCGGCGTAATTCGCCGTGTTCTCCGCTATCGCCGCGTTCCTTACCTATTGCATCAAATTCATCGAACAAGACCACCAGCGAATGTTGGGCAATAAAATCAAAAATTTTACGCAGATTGGCGGCTGTTTCACCCAGAAATGAGGATACCAGTACATCAAGGCGGACAATTGCCAGCGGCATGTCCAGCTCAAAGGCAATGACCTCTGCCGCTAGCGTCTTACCGCAGCCAGGTGGCCCGAAAAACATGATCTTACTGGCTGCTTTCATTCCATAGCTATGCAATACATCGCTACGCCGGTGCTCTTCAAGGAGCTCATCAATCACTGTAGCGCTGGTAGCTGGAAGGATCATTTCGTCGAGGCTGCGCTGCGGTTGCCTTAGGTCCAACAGTGGCAGCCCCCTTTCTTTATCTACCGGTGCCGGAGGCATCGTAGGTGAACGCGAAGCCTGAACAATGTGATCGCCATAAAGAATATGCTCCAGATCGTTAGCCAGAAGATGGTGCTGTTTCTGACGTTCCTCATCGATAATGGCTTCTGAAACGCGACGGAACGTAGCAGTGTCGCCTGTCGCGCCCGCTTTTATCAGCTGTCTTAATACCTTACCGTTAGCCATTATTGACTCCTGAAACAACAACACTTCATGCGGAAGGTGAATTCAATGTCCAGCTCACCGCAAATAATTGACTGGACGTTATCTCTGTCGCCAGCTTTTGTTCAACCTCTTCCAGCAGGCGGTCTTCTTCCTGCTCAATTTTTTTCTTTTCATCATGATACTGCAACATGATGTTGTCCCGCTCGCGTTCTAGTGCCTTTAGCGAGCGTTTAGCTTCCATCTTCTCCTTCAGCGAAGGAAGTTGGCGGGCGGTTTTACGCGCTTCTTTAATTTCTGCATCTAGCTGTTTGATGCGTAGGTCCAGCGCGATGCGACGATCTTCTGACCAGCGTTCAAGTTTTTCTACTTCTTCATTGTAATAAAGTTCGTTATCACGTTCGACCTGCTGGATAAAAGAATTCCGTAAAACCTCACATTGTGCGGTTAAAGTGGGTAACAAAGGCTGTTCATCGATTGATGTTACCTCTGACAACGGCAAGCGAAGCAGACGGGATGCGGTTTCTTCCGCCACTACCTCACCATTTTCCGTTACGGCAGCGACAAGTAGCTGCTCTCGTTGTTGTTCTTGATTTCCGATACTGACTTTTGTCAGCAACAACTGCCCTGATTTTTGGCAAAGCAATTTTACATCAGCCAATTGTCCGCTCCTGGGTTGGTAGATGAAATTGAGTCTCTGGCAAACTGGCAATATGGGAAGGTCTTTCCCCGCATGCAGGGCAGCATCAATCAGTTGTTTTCCGTAGCCTTGATTGGGGCGGAAAAATTCTGCGTCGTTTTCATCCGCGATAGGCCAGCTAACGTCAAAATACTTTCCCGAGTAACGAAAACCGGTCTCAGAGCGTTGGAAATCGCTGTATTCGCCCAAAAACATTTCTGCCAGTAGTAACAAATTTTCTTGGTAATCGTTTAGCTGTGCAAGGGTCGCCGTGCGACGAGTTTTTAGGTTTCGGACGACATCTACATCGAAATGTTCGAATAAGGAACGCCGGGTTTCATTCTCCCGGTTTTCCAGCTGGTCTTTGAGTTCATCCTGGAGCTGATTAAACTCCTGTTCTATTTGCTCGTCAGAGCGGCAGTGCTGGTAAATCTCATGGATACGCCGTTCAATATCAACGCCCGATTCTATCGATCCCAGGATATCATCGGATGCACCAAACACGCCTTCAAAAAGCTGGAACTTCTGGCTCAATAGTTCAAACACACGCTGATCAGCCCGGTTGCCTTTATTAATGAAATTGACTACTACAACATCGTGTTTTTGTCCGTAACGGTGAACACGTCCGATACGTTGCTCAACCCGCTGCGGGTTCCAAGGTAAGTCATAATTGATTAACAGAGAGCAGAACTGAAGGTTGATACCTTCTGCACCGGCCTCGGTACAAATCATCAGAGTACCTTCATCCCTAAATTTTTCGACCAGTGCCGCTTTCATATCCGCCGTGCGAGAGCCGGAAACTCGGCCAGAGTTCTGATGCTTCTCCAACCAGTCGCTATAAATCTTTCTAGACGCCGCATCGCTGTTACTGCCGTTGAGCAATACCACTTCGCCTTCATACCCATTGTCTGATAGCAGTTGCGCTAGCCAGGTTTGGGTGCGTACGGACTCGGTAAAAATGACCGCTTTACGCAATCCACCCAGTTCTACTGTAAATTCGAAAGCCCGACTAAGAACACTTAACAATGCCTCCGCCTTGGCGTTTTTAGTTATAGATGCCGCTAAGGTTTTATAACTTTTTAACTGATCGATTTCTGCCTGTAGTGCCCGAGGATCGATCGTATCTTCATCCTCGATACCTTCTTCATCACTGTAATCATCATAATTTTCATAATCAGTCAGGGCATCTAAGACCGGCATTTTATTTTCTAGACGGTGAATCATCGTCTCCAGCGTTCCCTGAATCGCTGTAGACGATGAGGCCAGAATTTTGCGGATGACTAATGTCACCAGATGACGGGCACCGGTTTTGATTGCCAGCAGATCGTCTTGCTGTAAGTAAGAGGAAACCTGTTTATAGAGAGCTTCTTCATCTTCCGTGGGGCGAAAATCTTCGGTTATTGAATGACGGCGGGTAAAACTGATCCCACCTTCTTGCTGAACCTGTCGGCGAAGCGTGCGGTTACAGATCTTATTCAGACGTACCCTTAATAACGCCAATTCTGCATCATCAATATTCTGTCGAGAATAACGGGCCTTAAAGGAGGCTAAATCGCCAAAGAAATGGGGATCAATAACGGAAACCAGACCATAAAGCTCAAGGATACTGTTTTGAAGCGGCGTAGCAGAGAGCAGAATTTTTTTCCTGCCAGATAATGCACTGCTGAGTTTTTTGGCCGTTTTAGCGCCATCGCTCTTGTAGATATTTCGCAGTTTATGGGCTTCATCCATGACGACCAAATCCCATGGGACACGGGCCAATTCATGTTCTTTACGGGAAGCGAATTCATATGAACAAATACATATCGCTGCCTCACCGGTCGCTTTTTCAATGTCAAATGGATTAGCACATCCGTCTTTGACCATTTGGTTGAAGCTTTTTGCTTCGATAATGCGTGAAGGTAGTGAAAATTTCTCTTCCAGTTCCTGACTCCACTGCTTACGCAGTGTTGCCGGAGCAATAAGTAATAGTTTCCGGCGTCGTTCCGCCCACTTTTGCGCCAAAATCAGACTGGCCTCAATGGTTTTCCCCAGCCCCACTTCATCTGCCAAGATAACGCCATTCGATAAAGGGGATGCCAGTGCAAACATCGCGGCTTCTACCTGATGGGGATTCATATCAACTCGAGCGCTGGCGATAGTCTGAGTCAGTGAGTCTTCGGCTTTGCCGCTTAACGTTAACCAATGGGCCAGATAACTACGCTGTTGATCTGAATACATTTTTTATCCTTAATTTCGGAGTGCGAAGAAGCGCTTATGCGTCAGCATTTTACTGTAGGGTACCAGGAGTTGTCTTCACATACCGATACAATCTGCGGATTTCTGGCAGGAATTTGATTAGTTTGATACTAAGTTTCAGCCCAATTTCAAATGCTATTTGTGACCAGCTTCTGGTTGATTACCCCAGAAGCCGTTCAATGACATTTCTTTTTTTATTACAGCGGGCACATTTTTTCATGTTGGGTATCCCTGTTGAAGCGGTGTGACAAATATATTTTGCGTAATTTACTGTAATATAATTATTTTTGTTCCGTCACTAAAAACAAGGATAACCAGAGGGGAATCAAGAAAGATAATCGTTTTGCCAGATCGATTATTGTATTTCGATCGCTATCGCCGCCCAATGAATTGGCATGCGGGCAGACAGCAGGCTTCTAATCTGGTACGGCAATACCGGTTGACCTGCTCCCCGTTGCGTCAACAGTCAACAGTCAACCGTGGCCGCCCACGCTTTTTCCCCTGTCGTACAACGTATTCACTGCGCCCAAATGTACGCGCCCCTTTGGGTAACGTCAGTCGTACAGCCGTATCTACTTTAGCTAGGTATGTTATTGCTTTTTGTAATGCGCCACGTTTTGTACTGTCTGTATAATGGATATCACCGATCCCTGACTGGACGTAGCTACTGGCAATGGCATTACAGTTGAAATAAAGTCCTTTACCATCCGTTATCTCTCTTTTCCAGAACTCCCCTATACACCGGGCCAGTGTTACATCAGCTCGAACTTTACTTGCGTCAAAGAAAAAACAGGTATGGTAATGAAAACCTTTGTACTGCCCGTATTCAAGCTTCCAGATGTACCCCAGGCAATGTTCAAATAAAGAATGCGTCTGTACACGTTTGAATAAACGTTTACGATGTAAGCGGGTTAAGTCGGCAGAGACTACGCTGTTCTTCACAATGTCTTTCTGATATGAGAGATCGACACGGATAACCAGCAACCGGGTGTGATGCTCAAACAGGTGATCTACGTAAGCTAATGCACCTGTCAGGTTCTTACTGGCGGCCCTCTGGAAATTACGTAGCTTTCGCTTATGCGAGGCGGATTTCACCTCTGTTCTAAATTGTTTCAACCAGCTATTTATTACGTCAGCTTCGTGAGGTGATATATTCCATAATGCCAGCTTCTCTGCCAGGTTATGAGCGTTGAGAGTCGTACTAAATAACTGTATTGTTGGGTGTAATTGCTGATGTTCACTGATACCTTTTTTCAGTTCAGACAATCCTCTAACACCTTCCTCAAGTAAATAGCCTGTTTTGGATATCTTACAGTAGCTTGCTCTGATAACTGAAATTGCTTCAGCGTCAGAATTGACAATTCTATTTAAAATAGAAAGCAAACTGCGTTGTATTTGTATGGTATCAAGGTCATCGGTGATTATAAGTGTTCTATCACTGCCAGATAAATGCCTGCTGGTTGATTCATAATCAAAATAGCTGTCAGTAAACATAAAAATGATTTTCCTGTTTTAACGTTATTAGACAGAATGGTAATGTGTGACGAAGATAACTTTTACTGGTTACATTTACGCCAATATTACAGGTGTAATTATCCTGTTCTCTATAAAGTGAACTTCACAAAGAGAATTAGATGAATGCTATTGACAATTCAAGCATTGATTAGTTATTAAGTTAACGATAGTTGCAGTGATATAATTAATATTAGCAATGTAAGTACATATTACCATCATGTAACAACATAATTAATTTAATAATATAAGAACCATTATTGACAAATTGTTAATAACACACTCACGGGCCCATGCTTCAGATATAATGCCAGTAGGACACTTGTTTAAATACATACATACTTATCATTATATCGGGAAAGTTAGTGTTCCTTTTGTTAGGCGATATCCCTGCCGGGACAGGCAAGCTTTCCCCATATCAGGATGTCTTACCTTCCCGAGGTAACCTATCCAGCCACTCCTGAAATTCACTGAGGCGCCAACGACTGGAGCGCCCAATCTTCAATGGTTTTGGGAATAACTTGTTATTCATTAACTTATAGATATATGCCTTTGAAAATTCTGTTTTTTCACAGATAAATTTCAAATCAATCAGTTTGAACTGCTGTTCATAATCCCTTTGTATATCTTCCTGATTGTTCTCTGACATGGTATAGCCCCTTGTTATGTTGAACTCAGGGCTAAGGTAAACAAAAAAAAATCTGCCGTAACGGTAAAATTTAATGTCCAGAAATGTACATTGACATTTTCTATGTAATGTGACTACGTTCCTGACTGCACCTTTTTGAGGTTGAGGTTGTACCCATCTTTCTTTTCCCGAAGGATATCAAGCAGCGGTACGAATGTGCCCTGACCCAGCACGCTTCCGAAGGTTTTCAGCACAGTGTTAGAAAAAAACCCTCGAATTGAAATCAGTATTCTTTTGGGCTAGGTCTACCGGAAGACCTTTCAGCAAGTTATAAATCTGCCACAAAGGTAGCTGTTTTTTATTTTTAATCTGCCAGATAACAAGATCTAGCAACGGCAAGGTATCGTGTAATCTGATGTTTAGTATTTTCCTGTCGCTCAGCATTTTATGCTTACGGTGTAGGCTCAGGATTTCCTGAAAAGATGAAAGTATTTCTGACTCACTGCAATAGGGGTTAACGGACAGGTAAATTTGCTCTATGCCCCGATTTTGTTCCTGAAGTGTAGTCAGAAGCGTGTCCAGACCAACATCTTCCTTCTTGGTGAAACCGAGATAACACGGATGAGTGAAATCTTCAGTTACTGAAAATATGGGCTTATCAGCGACAGAGATTGCATCGTAGCATTCATTAATATCCCTGATGCTTAATTCCCGTACCGGCATAGGATCTTCTGATAAGATAAACTTTCTGGCATCTGATCCAACATTAAGTTTAGGATATATAATTTCTGGATGCTTTTTGTCAGAGATAAAATAACCGCTTATGACAGGCTGACCATCGATTATTCGGCTGTAAAGTTCCCTGAATAAATCAATTGTGACTATACCATACTCTGAATCAGTGTTCGCAATAATGCCCAAATTTACCCGCGCGATCAGTTCACGAATAAGCTTACTAAATGGCATCTCGTTAACAAAATCATAGTTCTTTATTTTAAACCAGTTTAATTCTTCTGGTTTTCCTTTATATGCCTCACACTGGCTGCGTGAGAGAACCTGACTGTAATAATTTACTAGGGACGTTTTTCCATCGTTATCTATACTCAGTTTCTTCTTAGAGGCGTTCCTCATATGCTCTCCTTATTAATGCAGGGTGTGTTTTACCTTACCAGCACTATATCAATAAATTAATCTGTCACCTATCTCACTCCGTTTAAGCAGCTAAACCTGCTAAACTTTGCAGATTTAGCTGTTTTATCATACCCATATCAATTCAGATTACCATCAATGGTACTAGCCGTTATTACCTTGCCATTGAAAACCATAAGGAGCGATGTACATGCCTCTACCGTAAAATGCTACAGAGATCCGGTAGGTTTTGCACAGATGGTCTAGTGCGGGCTGTAACCGGCCGGGTTTTCGGAGCTGGCCAGGAACCCCAAGGCTTATTTTACTCCTCATTAAAGGCCAACCACCATTATCAATAAAGCGCTCATTCAGCCATTTCCATAACAGATCTGCATCCTGAATATGCTGGGGTTCCGCGGGTTTTGTCCCAAATAAAAAAAGCGCTTCGCCCAGATACCACTCACTTATCTTCTGCGCATCCAGTAAGGTTTTTTCCGGGATGCCACCTTCATCACCATTAAAGTAGTGGAACAAGGCAGCAAGTCGCGCCACCTTATTTCCTTCTTTAGAAGCAAAATCGCGCAGGGAATAATAACAGCCATTCTCTGCCATTCCCCGCTCAAGATACTCACTTATATCCCCCCATCTAAGCTGTGCTTCTGGCGTGAAAGTCAGTTTTTGACGGTCAGAAAGTGCCTTTGTTTCCGTTTTATGGGCGTAATCCTCTATCAGTTGTTGCAGACGCCGATGGTATGGGGCCAGCAATTGCTGATACCCTTCCAGAGTAGGGCCGGTACGTGTACCAATAGTGCTATCAGGGCGAGCGAAAAAGAACCGTGCCAGGAAGCCACTTCCCCGTGCCTGCTGTTGTGCGCGTTTGAAATATTTACGTAATGGGGCGTCCTGCACCATCAGACTCGCGCTCAGTCTGGCACCGTGGACACTAAAACTCTCAGAACAACGGCGGGAGACAGTAAACGATGCGCCATCCCACAGGTCGTTAAGCAGCCCCAGATTCTGTATTGCCTGCCCTCCCAGTATGATATCCCCCTCTGCTGAGTGTAAGCCGATTGAGCCTCCTCCTTTGTGCAACTGAAATTGCAATGCAGCAGGTGTGATATCGCTGGCTAATAATTGTATCCGGAAAGGTTCCTGCGGAATGGTTTCCCGGTGTTCCCTGATACTCTCTTTAATCTCCTCTGTAGGCTGGTTTTTTTTGACCTGTTTATTCAGATTACTTTTCAGTGCTTTAAGTTCCTCCTCCCATATCTCCCGTTCAGTCTCATATAGCTGAATCGCATTACCATACCGAATCCCTGCTTCACGCTCGAACTCATGTATTGGGGCCATAAAAAGTTTATCCACTGTAGATTTACGCTCTCCTGATTCTGCTATAGTGCAAAAATTACATGACACCGGAAATGTCAGACCTTCTGCCGGACTTACATCCGTTAACCCCTGGCAAAGCAAAGAAACAGGCGCCATAGCGGAAGCAAAAATCAGCGGTACAGGTGCTTTTGTTTTACTGCCTGCCCCGATAATGGCATTTCGAATAATTTCCGGCACACGTTCCAGAGGAAATTGTGGTCCTCCGTTCAATAACCCAGATACGTAAAGGTTATTCATAGACTCTCCTTTCTTTTTTAACTAATAAATTTGACCTCCATGCTTATTGAAAACATTATTTTTACTTTTTACAATCACTATTGATTTTGGTTTTTCAGCGAATTACGTCAGTTGATATCGGTGGACTGCTATTGATAAAATCAAAAAATCTTGAATTGTGCTCTTATTGCATTGCTCTGCGGTTTTTTGAGTTCAACGCAATGTTGTTATTTATTTTTGATAATACCCGTCAGTAGTAGCAAAAAAAATTTATTATTTATCCACCTTCATGCGCTAACGTTTTTGGCATGTATTTCCATCTCCTGTTCAGAGAATCTTCTGATATATATCACCTTAATGAACAAGGACAGGCATGTGGTATCTTTGACTGAGTGATAATTCATCCCCTTCAATATCGACGTATCCTGTCGCCCGGAGAACGCTGCGAACAAAAATCAACCATTTATGATGACGCAACCGTGCAATGCTCCCTCTTATAGTGTGGCCTCTCACCACACAACCTGAGGAAGGATAATGGCAGCCTACCGTAATGACCCTGATTTGAATCTGCTGGGCCAGTGCAGCAATGAAGAGCTGCAATTGCTGGTTTCCATTCTTACGACTGACCCACGCGATGGCGACACTCGCTGGACAGAGGGGCTGACCAGTACCCTGGAGTACCGCCTTTTGGCTCCAGACCACCGCCGCTACTGGCAACTGATAGCCGCTGAGCTTCAGCGTTACGGCGCGAATACCCTGGCAAGTCTGGTCCGGCTGGGGCAAGGCGTGACCTATCGGGAAATTCTCGTCGATGTCTGTGACAAGCTTGATGTGAATTACAACCAGAAAAGCACTACCGAAACCATTGAGCTTGCTCTGTTGATGAAGGTACTGGAAAAAAGCTTGGATCAGATGTCACTGGAAGAGCTGGCTGCTTTCTCCCACAATATGCATCTGGATCTGACAAACCCCACGCCGCAACTCATTCTTATCGCCGTTCAGGCTGCTATCCGGACTTCCTCGCTGGCTGCGCTCGAGCTGGCAACGATGTTGTCTGCCAGTGTCATCAGCTCTTTGGGCGGTATTGCCACCTGGGGAACTGCTGTGGTCGCTTCACGTGCTCTTTCCGTTCTGGCTGGCCCTCTTGCCATCGCACTGAGTTCAGCATGGATGATTTCCGGCATCACTGGTCCGGCCTATCGAGTCACGATACCCGCCTGCATCATTGTGTCCTGGTTGAGACAGCAGCACCTTTCCCGCTAACAACTTTTTTACTTTAACCTTCAGCCCCGACAGGCTGCTATTTGCGCAGGAAGCATCCCTCATGTCTGAACAGGAACAACGCTATGACCGCCTGGCAAGCCGTCTCGCCATACTGGTCAGCCGCCTCTTTATGGGAGAAACGCTCAGTGTCAGGCAACTTGCTCAGGAGTTTGGCGTCTCTGAGCGTACCGTTCAGCGTGACCTGCGTGAACGACTGCGCTATATCGACACGGAATATATCGACGGTCACGTCAGTCTCCGGGATGCACGGGGCCCCTTTCGCACTAACAGCGACATTATCCGCTTTGCCCAGATAACTCAGGTGGCACATTACTTTCCGGCACTTGACCCTAAGTTGTTGTCGGTCCTGCTCGACAGCGGTCAGGACTCCCCCTGCATTATCTGGAATGCGCCGCCCCGTCAGGCTCCGACATTATTCGGCGGTTTTCAGGTCATCGTTCAGGCCATCATCCGTAATCGCCGTATTCACTTTCTTCATCAGGGCCACCAGCAATCTGCCGTGGCTCCTTACCGGCTTATCTGCCTGGACGGGGAGTGGTACCTGGTGGCCGTATCAAAAGAACGTATTCAGGTATTCACTCTCTCAGCCATTACCGATGTGGTGATGACCGTCAGCAGTTTTGCGCGAAACAGCCATACCAGCCGCATCTTTCAGGACCCGAGGTTCATTCAGGCCCTGCCGCATTATCAGTATATCAGCGGGCTCATCCGGGAATGAGCCTGTTTTTTCATTATTCAGAATCGCAGTTCCATTAACACAAGGAGTTCATCTTGAAAAAAGTATCACTCAGCACCCTGGTACTGGCAGGCAGTCTGCTGCCAGTTATGGCTCAAGCATTTGGCAGTCAGGATACCTGGACCCGTGGATGGGCCCAGGGAGTATCAGAGTTTGTCATCAAAGGGAAAGGTCAGTCACAACTGTCTCTGAGTTGTGAGGATTATGGCTCGCAACCGGCCACGGTCATATTCACTGACGCCAGCGGGCATCAGGTCAGTATGGATGAGGATAAAAGCCTTCAGGTCAGTATCGATGGTGGGGCACTTATTGATATCAGCGAATCTGGCAGTCGCGTGGGCGGTAATAACCTGGCGCTGGCCTGGGCTCAGTTACGTAATGGCAAACAGGTCTCAGTAAACGGAGATGGTGTTAAGGATGCCACATTCACGCTGGCCGGGGCGGCTAAGGTTCTGCCGGTATTCGGGACCCACGGCTGTGTGGGTAAAGATGCACTCTAGCCAGTATCTGAATTTAACGCCTGTTGATTACGTTATTTTTAAAAGGAACAGATTATGAAATTTAAATACATGTTGGTACCCGCACTGCTTGTTCTGTCAGCCCGGTCGCTAGCAGAGCCCGCACCGACCATCAAAGTGGAAACCAGTAATCAGGTTCACCCTGCCGGAACACGCTACGTCACTGTTGTGGTCACCTCCCTGAATGACAGTATTAAAGTTGAAAACATAGATGTGAATCGGGGTAACTGTCGTATTGATAACCAGAAGTATCTGTATTCCAGCAATAGGGAAACGATTCTGCCTGCCACTCTGCGCTACGGGCAGTCCGTCAAAGTGAATTTTTATAATAACTGCGTGGCTTCAGAAGTCGTCGTTACTACTGATAAGGGGGGATGGCGTTACACCTACCACTGAGCCGTTTTCCTGTATCAACTTCCTCAAATAACCCTTCACTCCACCAGCGGGCTGCCGCCAGGCAGTCCGGAGCAAACTCTATGACCTTTCTGAAAATGCTGGTGACTGCCCTGGCCCAGGTGCTGACTTGGTGCGGCGGACATCAGGCCCGGCAGTTTATTGAAATCTGCTTTCGTCAGGCCGGTCACGATGATGACAAAATAGATACAGCCAGAGAAGCAGTCACACTGCTGGTGACTACGCTGATAACGGCCTTGATGGCGCAGATATTACGGATCCTGGACAACTTCTGAGCCGCCTTCTGCTGAACGATCACTGAGCCTGCATATCGCCCCTGTCTCCTCATGGAGCAGGGGCTTTTGTTTTTATGCCCTAAAATCTAAGGAAATTATCATGAAATTAGCTAGCCGCTTCGGTGCGGTCAATCTCGTTCGACGCGACCGCCCGCTAACCCGCGATGAACTGGCGCATTATGTACCGAGTGTATTCAGCGAAGAAAAGCATGAATCCCGCAGCGATCGCTACACATACATTCCGACTATTACCCTGCTTGATAACCTGCAACGTGAAGGCTTTCAGCCATTCTTTGCGTGCCAGACTAGAGTCCGAGACCAGAGCAAACGCGAACATACGAAGCACATGCTACGTCTGCGTCGCGAAGGCCAGATTACTGGCAAACAAGTACCGGAAATTATTTTGCTTAACAGTCATGACGGCTCCAGCTCATACCAAATGCTGCCGGGGCTATTTAGATCGGTTTGCCAAAATGGACTGATTTGCGGTGAGAGTTTTGGTGAGGTGCGGGTGCCGCATAAAGGCAATGTGGTGGAAAAAGTCATTGAAGGGGCTTACGAAGTACTGGGGATATTTGACCTAGTGGAAGAGAAGCGCGATGCCATGCAATCGCTAATGTTACCGCCGCCAGCACAGCAGGCGATGGCGAAAGCAGCATTAACCTATCGCTTTGGTGAAGAGCATCAGCCGGTGACGGAATCGCAAATCCTATCCCCACGCCGCTGGCAGGATGAAAGTAACGACCTATGGACTACTTATCAGCGCATTCAGGAAAACCTGATTAAAGGCGGTCTGTCTGGACGAACCACCAAAGGTAAACGCGCCCATACACGCGCTGTTAAAGGTATCGACGGTGATGTAAAGCTCAACCGTGCTCTGTGGGTGATGGCTGAGAATATGCTGCAGCTTGCTTCATGAATCTTTTTTATTATCCCTTCCCCCAGGCCTTGCCAATAAACTGGCGAGGCTTTTTGTTTTAAGGAGCAAATATGTCTGTATTTAATTTATCCCCGGTATTTCCTGCAAACGAGCAACGCGTCATTCGTCGGGCATTACGCCTGCTGGAGAAATATCAGCGTCAACCGAGTGAGCCATTTACCTCCACCAGCTTCACTAAAACCTGGCTGCAATTACAGATGGCTCATCAGGAACGTGAAGTTTTTATCGTGGTGTATCTCGATAATCAGCACTGCCTGCTGGGATGCGAAACACTGTTTACCGGCACACTTAGCCATACCGAAGTGCATCCCCGCGAAGTAGTTAAATTGGCTCTGAAACATAATGCCGCTGCGGTAATTATGGCGCATAACCACCCGTCAGGTACGACAGAAATCAGTCAGCAGGACAAACACATCACTCAGCGGATAGTGAAAGCGTTAGCACTGGTTGAAGTGCGAGTACTGGATCATTTGGTTGTTGGGAATGAAGTGGTTTCTTTTGCTGAGCAGGGTTTGCTTTAAACGGAGGTTTTCATGCCATTCATACCACCCTATGAATGGGGGCTACAAAGCGATATCACCCCACGATTTGGCGCTAGATTAGTCCAGGAAAGAAACTGTCTGCATTACCTGGCTGACAGGGCTGAATTGACGGGGGAATTTACCCCGAAGCAACTGCAGAAACTGGATCAAGCTTTCCCGCTGTTTATCAGTCAATTGGAAGCAATGCTGCGTTCTGGTGAGCTAAATCCACAGCAGCAACATCAGGTGACCATTCAACTTGCGAGTATAACCTGTATAGCTGATACCCGTGGTAGCTGCGGCTACGTTTACATTTCTATTTATCCAACCCCGTAACACCTTCTCTCTTCTCCTTTTCTCAGGACTCAACCCATGCACATTTCATCTGTACCGGCCACGGTGCCGGTTTCGTCACGCCTGTCGCCCGTAATGGTGTGGCAGCAACTTTTAACGTATCTGCTGGAACACCATTACGGCCTCACACTAAACGACACGCCATTCCATGACGACGCCGCCATTGAGGAGCATATCGATGCGGGAATTACGCTCGCCGATGCGGTTAATTTTCGGGTAGAACGTTATGAACTGGTCCGCATCGACCGCAAAGGGTTTAGTTCACAGGAACAGACTCCGTTCCTTACCGCTACCGATATTCTCAGGGCAAAGCGTGCTACCGGGCTGATGAATACGTAAATTCTTCGAGCTTCGTTCCTGATTTTTTCCTCTGAACTTTCCACCTTTTTATTCATCGCATAATGCGCCTGCAACTCCCGGCAGGCGTGTTTGCTTTTATGGACGATAAACGATGCAAATAGAACCCGACGTGTTAACGGAACACAATGAACTCATTCTTTCGACCAATATCGAACGAGTAGTTTCTGGCCGCGATGCAGCACTGCTGCAGATTGAACTGCTCATCCAGCAGCTTGATGCCATTTCAAGGCTAACCTCAGAAATTGGTGGTACGGCGCAAGACTGGGTGATGAAGTCAGGGTACCGCTACGATAGTTGGCTGACTGAGAAGGCTGATAAAGCGATGTCTGCCGTTACTCGCAATATCGACAGCAGTATCTGGCGCGATTTGATGCTGAAGTCCGGCATGATGGCCTTGATGGATGCGCAGGCTCGAGACCAGTGGCACAAGAACCTGGAGGAGGGCGATCTTCCTGCTATCAGCGTGGCGAATATTCTCAGCACCTTTGAGCAGTTACATCTGAATAAAATGGACGTCTTCGAACGTGGCATCATTAACGTCTTCAAAGCCCTCTCGTGGGATTACAAAACCAACAGTCCCTGCAGTTTCGGTAAGAAGATCATCATTAACAATCTGGTGACGCATAACCGCTGGGGCTTTAGCCTTAACTGGGGTTGGCGACGGGATCAACTGGCGGACCTAGAGAGAATGCTATTTTTGCTGGATGGTAAACCCATCCCTGACAACCGGGGTGATATCTTTACCCGATTGATGGAGCATATCCGGGATGATCCGGCTAAGGACGTATACGAAGATGAGTTTTTCAGAATTCGTTACTTTCAGTAGGGTACGGCTCATCTAACGTTTAAACGTCTGGAGTTGATTGAGGGTATGAACGACATCATCGCGAAACACTATCCGGCAATGCTGGGGCAATAGCAGTAATTCTAAAGCCGTTGGAAATCGAATTGGGAATTTTGTAGAGTAACTGACTGAATTTATTGAAACACCTTTAACTAAATTTTTTGTTGCTTCCCTGAACAGGTAGTGACTGAATTAAGATTAATCCGATAAGATGCAGATATCCCATTTCTAAATCGCCTTACACACGGAGTATGTGATGGTTCAGGATTCCTCTGCATTAGCCCCTTTCTTTCAATCTCATATTGCAAAAAATAATCAATACAGCCCCGACTGGGGCAAACACTATCGTCAGCTTGTAGAACAGATACAAGCCGAAAAACCCAACTTTTCTACGGATACAATTCGACAGATTTGGTACGAGCGCAGCAATGGCATCTCCAGCCTCCGACAGGGTGGTATGTCCCAGTTTGAATTCGAAACGGCGCAAAAACAGCTGCTCGCTCTCACTCGCTTGATGGCAGAAGAGTGTACGCAGGAGAATTACGACCGGGTGATTAAGCGCCTTATTAAACTTAAAGCGGACGGAATATTGAACAAGGTGTACTGGGCTCTCTGCCATCGCGCCTTTGCCGCTCTCTATCCGTCTAAAATTACGAACGTCGTGAATATCAGCAATTTTTTTAGCAGTTACAACTATTGCAATAACCATTTTCAACTTGGCCTTTCAGAGGATCAGGAGTGGTTCGCTCGCAATCTTGATCTCAAGAAAGCATTGCACCGCGCACTAGGTGATGATGTCGATCCTATCGAGCTGAATATGTCGCTCTGGCATCTCTATACGCAGGTTATTCAGAAGAACGATATTGGATTAATTGGTAACGAGACTACCTTGCCGGAAGACGATCAAGACGAGGAAGTTACCACCCCGCAACTGCCAAAAAATACTATCCTCTATGGTCCGCCAGGTACTGGTAAAACTTACCGCACAATCGATCTGGCCGTACGCGCTTGCGAACCGGCAGCCTACTCGCTTCAGGAAGGTAAAGAGGAGCACGAAAAACGCCGTGAGCTGAAAAAGATATATGACCGCCTGATTGCTGAAAAGCGGGTGCGTTTTATCACCTTCCATCAAAGTTTTGGCTATGAAGAGTTCATCGAAGGGCTAAGAGCAGAGACCACCGACGATGGCAATGTGCGCTACGAAATCAAAGCGGGCATTTTTAAGCAAATTTGTGAAGATGCTGCTTTCGGTCACGCTGGTGTTCAGCAGAAGCTTGACGAGGCACTTGCCCGTCTACAAGAACGTTTATCTGAAAGTGGAAGTATTACTCTTGAAACGCTGCAGGGCAAAGCCTTCCAACTGGCTTACAAGAGCCAGACTACCTTTGGTATCTTCCCGTCGCAATCGAAAAAAGAGGATTTAGGGCAGGGTTACAATGCTTACCTCAAGAATATCAGTCTGGTCTACCAAAACCCTCAGGTAAAGGTACATAATCCGTCATATGTACGTAGTATCCTTAATTACCTGATTAAACAGGAAGGTTTGCCTTCCAACCCACAGGACCCTGTATCTGAAAAGCGGCAAAACTACGTTCTGATTATTGACGAGATTAACCGTGGCAATATATCCAAAATCTTCGGTGAACTGATCACCCTGATAGAAACCTCTAAACGTGCCGGAGAACCTGAGGCTCTTAGCGTAATGCTTCCTTATTCTTCCACCCCATTCAGCGTGCCGAATAATCTCTATTTAATTGGCACCATGAATACCGCCGATCGTTCGCTCACGGCTTTGGATACCGCCTTGCGCCGCAGATTTGAATTTGAAGCTATGTTGCCGGATATCAATGTCTTGAAAGATACGGTTGTCAAAGGGATTGATTTGCCACGCCTTCTGCAGACTTTGAATGACCGCATTCAAGTGCTGTACGATAGAGAACATACATTAGGCCATGCCTTTTTTATCCCAGTTGTTCAGGTAAAAGAGGACGAAGAGCTGGCATTTGAAAGGCTCAAGCGGATTATGCGAAACAAGGTGCTGCCATTGTTGGAGGAGTACTTCTACAACGACTGGCAAAAAATCCGTATGGTGCTGGGTGACAATCAGAAAAGCGAAAACCCGCAGCTGCAGTTCGTGTGTGAGGTGAAAGATCAGAAACAGTTTGCGGATCTTTTTGGCACTAGCGGAACTGAAGATCTGCATGATATCGGTGCCAGTTTCCATTTGGCCTCTGAGAGCGACGATGTCTGGGATAATCCGCTCGCTTGGCAACAAATTTATGAGCCAAAAAATAGTAATCCTAGGGGAAGGGAATGACGTCTCGTCAAAACTTTACCGTCTTCGAATACGGGCTTCTGGTTGATGAGAAAGATAGGGGTCGCATAAATAATGCGGTCGTTCTGCCCTCCAAGCTGTTTGAGTGGCTTGAGCAACGGTGTCTGAAAGATGACGCGGATAACACTCATCGTCTGCTAACCCTGAGCAGTCGGGGGAGTGTAAAAACTCTGCAAGTAAAAAACTATGCTGGTGTTATCTCTCTTCCGGGAAATGCGTTTATTGAAGTGTTGCCAAAAACGGGGCGGCGTGATGAGAATATTGATATTGCACGTCAGCAGCTCTTAATGATGCTACGTACGCTAAAATCTTTTCGCCATATTGCCACTTCAGCATCCAGAGTTCGAACCTCGAAGATGCCGTTGATGGATGTATTTATTCAGCAGTTTATCGATAGCGTACAGCAGATTGTGCGCCAGGGTCTAAAGCGTGACTATATACGTCAGCAGGACAATTTGTCCTGGATGAAAGGGAAGTTACGGGTCTCCGCACAGTTAAGCAAAAACTGTGTGAGTCGGGATCGCTTTCAAGTGGAGTTTGACGATTACAGCGCTGAACGTCCGGAAAACCGAATACTGAGAGCTGCGATCGATAAAATTCGCCGTCAGATCAGCAATCCACAACTATTACTACAAGTTAACTCTTTACAGGTTCACTTTGACGATATTGCGCCTGTCTGTGATTATCGCATTGCCTTCGACCAGGTGTGTCTCGACCGACATATGCGTCACTATGAGCTTGCTTTGGCGTGGGCGCGGCTGATTTTGATGGGGCAGTCTCCTCACTGCATGCAGGGTGACGCTAACGCAATTTCACTGCTTTTCCCAATGGAAGCTGTGTTTGAATCTTTTGTGACTGCATGGATGCGTCATCGTTATAACGATAACTGGCATGTGAAGGAACAGGTGGATTCGCACACCTTGGTACGTCTCAATGGCAAAGGTGTATTTAAGCTTAGGCCCGATATCTATCTACAACCTCGTGGGGGGTATGGGGAGCAGGCGATGATTTGTGATGTTAAATGGAAAATGGTGGAGGGCGGAAAGGCGACACTCGAACAGTCGCAGGCTGACCTTTACCAGATGTTGGCCTACGGTATGAACTATCAGGAGGGTATAGGGGATATGCTGCTGATTTATCCTTCACATGAGGGTTTTAGTCAGCCGTTAACTCATCCCTATGAATTCAGCCATCAAAAGGAAAACTCACTGCGTTTATGGGTTGTGCCATTTTTCATTGGTGATAGTTTGCAAAGTTCTGGCCTGCGTTTCCCTGATGGGAAAAACTTGATATAAAATCCCTGTTATTCTCTTTTCATGGTTAGCCATATCGTTGATGGGTAATACCCTTCCAACACCACGGGATGTCCACGTTTTGCTTAAGTGGACATCCCTGCGCATTTCTTGCAAGTTTACTTTTTGGTTTCCACCTGCGGTAATTTTTCAAGTGTCAGCAGTTCCTGACTCTTTACCCTACGACAATGAGAAACTGCATCCTGAAGTTTGCCACGAACGCTATCGTCATAGGCGGTATCCAATAGTTGGTATTGAAGACTGTCTTTGTATGATTGAATGATATTTAGTGGACAGATAAGGCGTATATCTCCGAGTGAATAAATTTTCACTGCCTTAAGTAAATAGTATTTTTCATCTGAAGAACGTACACCCTGCCAGGCCGAGTCTCTAAAATATTCAGCAGGATATGCGCCAGTCGGTATGCCATAAGTATGAGGTGTCAGGTCCATTATCCCTGATGTTTTAAGGAACATCGTTAGTATCAAAGCTGGTACCGTATGCACAAACATAAAAATGAGGAATAGTATTCCAGCCATGATTCCACCCGTAACAGTCACTTGATTTAACAAGCTGGTGCGGGTTCTTAATCTGAGGAAAACAACGCCGGGAATAAGTGAGAAAATAATCAGAAACATGGATAGCGCTATAACAGTCAACGCCTGCCAGATCTCGTTTGTTCCGTCCGGAAACTCCAACGTACGAAGAAATAAATCAAGAGGAAAAATATATATACAGGCTGTAAGGGAGAAGAGCATTGGTTGTAAAAAATGCATAGAAATAACCTTTTTGATCTTCTTCCACTTACCCTCTGTGCTTATCTGTCTATAAGTAATAGAGCCATTGAACCACAGGGAAAGTATAAAGCTGCAAAGCCAAATAGTACTTAACTGAAGTGACACATTCTGTGCAACTTCTTTTCCAGCGTTGTGCATGAGGAAAAAATAGCCAAAAAATATCAGTGTTGACAATAGCGAGGTCAGAAGAACGATTTTGATATTGTTTTCTGTCAGCTCGTTCCGGAAACTACTTTCCCCCTGATAGTTGGAAATAAAGAGTCCCGTCAGTAGCGAGGGCATAAATAATACAATGCAAAAAAGGAGCATGCTGACACAAGCAAAGACCATCAGATAACTGAACAATGATGAAAAAGAGATGCTGTCAAAAAAAAGTCCTGTTTGTCCAATACGCGCAAGATGCGACCATACAAACAATGCTGCAATAGAAGTTGATGCGAACGCAGGTGTAAGGATTGTTAAAAACCAAGCACGTAGTTTTATAAAGCGTTTGTTGGTTTTGTTATTTTCCATATTCTAATGTCCATTTCAAGTTTAACATATGGTTTGGTTTATGACTCCGTTTGGGATAATGGCTCACGGACTACCTCGCAGGTGATTTTGTTCAATTGGTGTGAACCAGCTCGGTAATCTTGGATAGTATTTTGCCTGAGTATTCAGGTTGCCACATCCCGATCATTCAGTGAAGCGTAATACGCTTTTTCTGCCTCCACTGGCGAGATATATCCGGTAGGTTCCATTAACCGGAGATTGTTGTACTGCAAGTACACACATTTCAGCGTGGTCAGCTCAACATCCTGTCGAGTTTTCCAGCATTGCCAGTGGGTCATCTCCGCTTGGGCAAAATACGTTGACACCTGACGTAGAATTTCATTGCTGCGGCGCAACTCCCGACTTCCCGCTCCAGTTCTTACAGATGCTGGCGTTCGCTTGTAGTCAGCGCATCCGGCTTATCATCAGCTGGTTCCTGCTGATGTATTCACATACGCAATGTCTAGGGGGGCTGCTGAGCTTAAGGGCAATGGCGCTGATAGCAGCCCATTGTAAGTTGTCGGTGTCCTGGTTTCCCAGAACTATGCGAGCAGCGCGTTGACGAACTTCAAGGGAAAATCGGTTTTGTTTTGTCATCTAGGTTACCTCCCTTAAAGAGGGGGGCTTCTAGGATTATCAAGGCGGTTCAATAAGTAATCTTTGTGTTTACTGCTGGTAATTTGGCCTTTCATGATTTTGATTATTAATAATTCTGTTATAATTCATTGGCTTTCATGACGCTACTCAACGAGGACCTAATGAATAACAAACGCCACAATATCGTTTATGTCATCGGTGCCGGTCTTTCTGCCGGTTTAGGTTTTCCAACAATAGGCAATCTGCTACCAAAAATGTGGGGGAGACTCGAGGAAAAGAAGATTGCAGATGACCTCAGTAAAATTATACGGTTTCACCATCCAAATTTTAATCCCGCACTGGAAGAAACATACCCAAACATAGAGCAGTTGCTTTCAGAAATGCAGGCAAATGAGCAATTATTTGATTCCAGTAGACCAGCAACAGGAAACTTCACATCTGAAAAACTGCAAGATCAGCGACAAGACCTTCTATTTGAATTGGCAACATGGTTCCATGATTTAAAAGATATAGCCTTAAAAAAACCTCCAGAATGGTTGAAACAGTTAGTTTCAGAAATGAAGACGGAGAATGCACAAGTAATTTCATTCAATTGGGATCTGGTTCTTGATCAGCTTCTCTTTGGGAAGGATCTTGATTCGAGCTGTTATGGATTTGGTGAACATAAAGATCGTGTCAGGCTGATTAAGCCACACGGCTCATTAAACTGGTACGAGATGCGCACAGGGAAATATATTAAAGATGAGAAAAAAATAGACCTGACAGGTACTGGGAAAGACAAAGTATTTGCCTTTCGTCCTTATCGCTCACCGAAATCTACAAAGCGTGAATACATGCCATTAATTGTCCCTCCTGTATATGCAAAACAGTTTGAAGGAGATGTTTTTCAGCGTTTATGGCAAGAAACTGTTTCTGTTTTAAGCACTGCAAGTGAAGTTCGGTTCCTTGGATACTCATTGGCACCAGCTGATTTTCACGCTCGCTTCATATTGCGATGTGGTTTTCATAACCAGGATTTCGGTGCCCTGAAGACAGACGGTAGCAGAGAGGAACCTACCGGGCACGCTAAAGTGACCATCGTTGATCCTCATGGTAAACCAGTATTTGACCGTATTACTGATGTAGTTGGATGGGACTGTATCAAACGCAAAAAAACAATTGAAGATTGGTTCAATTCAAGACGATAACAGGAAGGGCATTTCTGCATGATTGGCTAAGGGAAGATAAAATGAAAAATACTAAGGTAATTCAACATTTTCACTCTGTCGGTAATGGGACGTTCAAAACGGGTTCTATTTTTAACTGGAGAGACGGTAAGCAGTTTAATTGGGTGTATGACTGTGGTTCAACCAGTCCCTCAACTCTTAACCGCATCTTCAGGGACATCACCATGCATAAGGGGTGGCCCGGTTACATTGACATGCTGGTTCTTTCCCACTTTGATGATGATCACGTAAATGGTGTTGAAACACTTCTCAAACATAACCATGTAAAATCGCTGGTTCTTCCCTTCTCTGAGTGGGCCCAAAGCGTACGCGAAATTTCAGTTCTTGGAAAAAAAGGGGTCTCCTCCTCCACAGCTCTTTTACAACTCAATCCACTGCAATGGCTAGCATCCAGAGATTTTGATGTTCAGGTTGACGAAGTTGTACTCGTTCAGGGAGGTTCTGACAGGCCTAGTCCTGTCTCCGATAATTTCCCAAAGGACGATGATCCTGGGGCGTTTAGCGAGAACTACTTTACTTTTAACCAACGCTCTATGCCGGGTAGGACAACGATCAAAACTGTGCAACACAATCACCCTATTTATTCCCATAAGAGTGATCTTGAATTTGTCTTTTATAATGCAGAGAAAGATTTCAAAGAATTGGGGCTCATTGTAAAAAAGGGTGGGCAATGGTGTGCGAAAAAGTCAGGCAGGCCTCTTACTGATGTGAAAGCAGATATTCAAAATACAATCGAAAGCATTAGTCTGCATATCCCATCTTCGACTATGCCTCTGGGATGGCGTAAGACATTGAAGAGTTGCTACGAGAAACATTTCGGCCAAACAGGTAAGGCAAAAAATAATATATCACTTTGTATGTATACAGCCCCCACTCGAAATAATGTCAGCGATTTTTTGGTAATACGTAACTCTCAAGTGCAAAACTATCCATTTCATCCTACTCATCTGTTTTATCCACGATATCCACTATTTTCAACTTCGCGTCTGGCAACCTTGTGCACCGGCGATATTACCCTCACTAGTAGCGTGATCGCAGATCTTAAGAGTCACTTAGGCCTACAACGCTGGGATAAGATTGGTTTAATTCAGGTTCCTCATCACGGCTCTCAGCATTCATGGAAAAGTGGAAATGCAGGATTACTGGCTCCGGCCCAATTTTTACATTGTGCTTCGGGAAGTAAGCACCACCCACATCCTAAAGTGATGAAAGATTTGATCGGTTTTGTTGTTCATACTGCTGATCGCACTAATGGGGTATCGATTGACTACAATATATGATGCTTAAAAATATGGAGCACATAGTGCTGTGTTGCATTGATGGTTGTTTTTTACGAGATGCTGAAATTACTATCTATCAATTGGTTAAGGTTAGATGCTATGACGGTAACAAGGGGAAGCATGAAACAATGGATCGTTGAGTGTCTTCGGGAACGTGGTGGTAGTGCTTGGCCACGTGAAGTTTCAAAGTACGTATGGGACAGCTACGAGGCTGAGCTTAGAGATTCGGGAGATATGTTGTATACGTGGCAATATGACATTCGTTGGGCCGCTCAACAATTGAGAAACGAGGGTACTCTGAAACCAGTAAATAGACGCAGAGATTTGCCATGGGAACTAGCATCGCAAGAGTAAGTTTAATGTCCAACTCGCGGCCACATCTGACTTTATTCTGAGCGGATGCGAATTGATGTCTCTGAAGAAAACTCTCCTGCCTGCCTGAATCTTGCTTTGATAGCCATATCGTTGTTCTACTGGTATGGCTTTATACCCACTTGCAATGTCTGTTTTTTGTACGGTTCTTAACTTGTGGGTACAAGTGCGGGTATAACCATTTATTCCTCTTTATAAATAACATTGATATCAGTCTATTAAGTGTGAAATTCGAGTCCGGCCTTCGCACTAAACATGCAAGTTCAAGTCACTTAAGGACGGCTTTTTTTATCTGATTTTTTGCTGAAAAAAGCGCTCACTAAATTAATCCCAAGCTGATTCTCTTATAAAGCAGAAAAGAAGTCTGGTACTGATAATATAATGATTTCATCAATATCCAGAATAATAATAAACCCTCAATTTTCGAAAGAACTTTTATGTCAATAGGATACGTAATAAATAGACTACCATTCAGCATTCCAGCTTTTGAAAGAGAGCTTTAATTTTTCAATGGTATGGCGCCATTTTGGCGTTGTGGGTTTGCAGACGGTATTCTGATTGCCGAAAAAACCAACCTCATTGACAGCGTCCTGCTCGCTTCTGGTCTCCAGCCATTTCACAGTAACAAAATACTCGGACTTATCGGGGTCATCAGCATTCTTACGATAAAGCTCTCTGAACTTCAGCACATCCATAGCCAGCTTTTCACCCTCTTCGGTGTTTACAGTGAAGCTGCTGGCAGGCTC
>Ga0157359_1000053_pt1 | contig 31996 bp, 33 predicted proteins | sample AttcapACBM3_FD_111482 | JGI IMG/M metagenome (GOLD analysis project Ga0157359, IMG submission 111482) | Fungus gardens microbial communities from leaf cutter ant in Botucatu, State of São Paulo, Brazil - Atta capiguara ACBM3 | ecosystem: Host-associated > Fungi > Mycelium > Unclassified ...
CGCTGAAGCGACGGCAGAGCCTGGATCCTCACAAGAAAGAGTCACATTGCCGGGCCCATTAGAAAATGACGCCGCAGGTATCTGATGTAGAGCAAAATTAACATCCGGCCCGCGGGGGTCGCCGGCGCCGATTGGAGAAACCGGAGCGTGGTGATCCTCTGCGACTACATGCTGGTACTTGGCGACGGTCTGTCGTGTGAGACGGGATACCGAGGCAATAGCTGAAAGCGTCAGCGGCTTACCAAGCTGAACAAGACCTCGGCAGGCGGCTCGGATCTTGGAGGCTGTAGCCTGCGTACGTTGGTTATGGGTATATCGCGCTGCCTGGGCCTGCTTTTCCTTGAGCGGCAGATCCGGACTCAAACGCATAGCGCCACGGTGACAGGTTGAGCTCCCCTGGTAGCGACTCCAGGTCCAGCGAGCGATCGATTTAGCCGTAGCTTTGATGGACGAGTAGGGGAGGGCAGGAGACAGGGCTCGGGCAATGCGCTGGCTCTCGTTAAAGGCCTTCGCCAAGACTCTCTGGTGGAAAGACTCAAAGCATCCTGATTGCCGCTCTTCATTGACTAGCGAGTAGGCAAAGAAGCGAACCATTTCGAAGAGGCTGCAGTGTCGCGAATGGCTAACAGCTTCCACATTGGGGCGCTTGGCCCAGGCCGGGGCATCGTTGATTGCAACAGCCTCTGCTAACTCGCCTAACTCGTAAACGCTGGAATGGAGCTCAGCAGTCGACCACCACGAATGACCTGGCGTTTTGGCTACGGGACCGCCGTGGTAGTCGGGATCAGCCTTCAATACCGTCGCGTAGGCGCGATATACAGCTTTCAAGTAGTCGATCGGTTTCTGCCGCGCATTCTCCGTAGTGCAGACAGGGACAATTGCGTAGAAGAGATGCGAGCTGCCTGATTTGCGATTGCGGACGATAAGGTTTGGCGGAGGCAGTCCATGGGATTCCCAGATCAACGAATCAGGATGATCAAGGTCAAAAACCAGCCACGAGACCCGGCCTGGCCGATTGACCTGGACGTAGGGGTAGTGGAAGGCAAATTCACGAGGCCTGACTCGCATCGCAGTCTTATTGTCACTGCAACGTGTCAGATAGGCCGCTTCTTCGAACACCCTATGGAACACAGAACCAGGTGCAGAGTACCGGTCAGCTGTACGGTTCGAAGATTGATTGCCAAATGGGGCTGCTAGACCCATTCGGCCTTGCCAGGGAAAGGCTTTTCGAGCAGGCGAAAAGTACCCTGACGAACCTTGCGTGGAGACGCGGAGGTGTCCATAATGAATTCACCATATCGGTGAGCTCTACGTCGACTATCTGCCAGGATGAGACGTTAGAGCTCTTTTTTTTTGCCCAGCAAAAACCGGGCGCCTTTTTTTAGGTGCTTGAGAGCCTGGGATCTGTGATGGCAACGCGCTCAATGCCAGCCTCGAAAGGGCTTATTTTTGGTCATCAATGGCGGAGCTCAACAGGCGGGTCTTCTACCTCAGAAACTGGGAATGGACCGAAGGCTAGAGCGTGGCTTGTGGTACGTCAACCCGCTGAAACCCGCGTCACCGCTGCATTTCCGCCTGCTTTCGGGTTAGGAAAATGCTTTGTTTTAAAGCTGTAAAAACTACGCACGCGTGTTAGGCAGGCGGCCCATATGGACGCAGGCCGCGTGTCCCGTGACCTCGGGCAGCCTTGCCTGTCGGTGATATACGAATCACCTGTCGGTGATATACGAGTCCACCGTCGGTGATATACGAATCACCCTGTCGGCGATATACGAGCCTATCCACACAAAAAAAAATTCTGTCGGCGATATACGAGTCACGACAGGGTGCGGCTTGCCTGCGCACCTATGAGGCTGCAGGGACGCGAGGGTGCCCAAATTGCCCGAAAACCACGGCTTCCGGGGGCTGTAGGCCGTCCTGCAGGGCACAAAAGTGTCGGTGATATACGAGCCTCAATCCAAAACTGTCGGTGATATACGAGGCTAATGAGATCAGAACGATATCATTAGCCGTTTTCGTATGATGTCCTGCATTTGGAACTGTGAAACGCCTCACCCTTTGATTTGAAGGGTTTTTTGACGATCAGATGTTCTTGACCGATTCCGCATCATGGTTAGAATACGGAAAAAGGAGAGGGCACCATGGCCGAATCTGCTACGCAAATTACCGAATCGGGGATTTCACACGAACGTGAAATGGCGGAAAGCCGCAGCCGGGGCGAATACAACGACCAGCTGATGCAGATCGCAGAAGAGCTCCGGCAAAACGTTGATGCGATGGATCCGATCGACCGGGACCGTGAGGATCGGGCAAACCTTGGCAAGCTGGCTGGTTCACTGGCCAAAACGAATCTGCTTCTCGGCTATGCCTTGGCCGCGTCGCTTACGGTCAACATCGGAGCTGTCTGGTTTGCGGTTCATCCAATACGCGAATACTTCGCGGCTGACGGGACTCGGGTCATTCCCCTGGTGCCTCTATCCCAGCCCTACGTGACCTCGGCCGACGCCATCCAATTTGCCAGGGACACCATCAACAAATCGCTGACGATCAATTTCCAGCAATACCGGCAACAGCTGGAAGACGTCAGGAGTGACTGGACCCGCGCAGGGTTCAAGCAATTCCTGGATCAGCTGCAATCCGCTGGATACCTGGAATCCGTCAAAACGAAGCGCATGAACATGACTGTGACCGCAGGTACCGGTGTGATCACGCGTGAGTACCTACTGAACGGCGTCTACATCCGCGACGTAGAGCTTCCGATCGAGATAAAGCTCGCAGGCCAGACCACCGAAATGCCGGCGCAGCCGTTCATTGCCAAGGTGAAGGTATCCAGGATCGACACCCTGGACTCACTGCAGGGAATCGCCCTCGATAGCGTCGTCATCAAGCCCCGTTGAGGATCATCTATGAATAAAGCAATCGGGATCTGGCCGGGGCTGATGTTGGCTACCAGCATTGCGATGGCCGCAGACGGCGTTCCCCCGCAACAAGGCACCCAAGGCGCCAATGTGCAAGTTGGTCAGCAGGTGCAGCAGCCGGCAGGGAACGGCGCCGCGGCAGGTCAGTGGATCCGGGTGGACGGTCCAAACAACGGATTCCCGACCCCGCCAGGATCTCAACAGCCGGCGGTGCAGCCTGGTACGAACACGCAAATGCAGTCGGCCTTCCCGGCGAGCAGCTACGGTCCTGCCAACTACGCGGTCCAACAACCGGCACAAGCCCAGAATGGAGTCGCACAGCCGCAGAATGGCGTGGCTCCCTTGCCGCCACTGGAAGCTCCGAACTCTTCTGATTTTGCGGATGCGCAGCGCGTAGCCCAGCCTTTCACCCCTGAGCAGATCAAAGAGCTTCGCGACGGGCTAGAAGAGACTCGTAAGGCGAAAGCCTACAAACCAGTAAGAGCAATCCCGAGGGTCTCCAGCGTCTCTGTCGACCTGAGCCCCGGTTCGTCGCTTCCCATCCTCCGCGTTATGCCCGGCGAAATCTCGAATCTGGTAGTGCTGGACTCGACAGGAGCGCCCTGGCCGCTGGCCGCGGCACCTCGTATATCGAATAAGGATCTATTCACCGCGGAATGGTTGAAGGACACGAGTAACGTAATTGTCTCAACAACTTCCAGTTATGAAAGCGGAAATCTCGCGCTTTATCTTCAGGGCACCTCGATTCCGGTAGTGGTGAAGTTGGTCAGTGGCGAACCTGATGGCGATAAAGACCGCGCAAGGATTGTTGATGCGCGTTTGGACTTGCGCGTTCCAGGTCGCGGCCCAAATGCCAAAGCTGCAGTAATGAGTGCTGGGAAAATCTCGCTTTACGACGATGTCCTTCAGGCGTTCTTGGACGGAATACCGCCTGCAGGAGCAAAAAGCGTCAATGCCCATGGCGATGTACCGCCGAAGACTCAAGTCTGGCAGCTGGACAGCGAAATTTACGTGAGAACGCAGCAAGACATCCAAACCGCCTTCGACCAAAGCCTCTCTGCAGGTGATGGCACCCGCGTCTACAAATTACCTGCGACGCCATTTGTCACTCTTTCATCCATGGGGCGGTCCATCACCCTCCAGCTTGATATCAATTGAGGTAGATGATGGGCATTCAAACTGACCTAAAAAGAAGCACACTGATCATCATCATCACTGGAGTGATTGTGGTCTTGGGCGGCGGCTATCTCATCTGGACTTGGATGAAATCTACCACTCACAGCGGAAACACCCAGCTGACCGGGATGAATGTGAGGGGCAGGGGCGAAGCTACCACGGAAACTCCGCAATATCGCAAGGTACTCAACGAGTACAACACTGAGCGTGCGGCTAACGCTGAGGCAAACGATCAGTCGTACATGTCCGTTATGTCGGAGAACACCGAAAAGCCGAACGCTCAGCCGAGTAAAGCTAGCGAGCAAAGCCAGAAGCCTACCCAGGTTAATTATTACTACCAAGCGCCTCAGGCTCAGCAGCAAGTGCGCCCTCGTAATAAGGAATATGACAAGCAGGTTTCGGAGCAGGTAAAGGGCATCATGGAAGGGTGGGGCGAGAAGTCTCACTCTACAGCTACGATTGCTGACGAGGAGAGTTATTCCAAGTCGGTGGCCAACGCTTCTTATGCGACAGCGAGCAACCAATCTGTCTCTTCAGGCCGTGACGGTATTGCCACCGGCAAAAGTGCCGCAGTCATCATCCCCGGTTTTACTCTTGCCTCGGCAATTCTGAAAACTGAGATAGACACCGACGAAAACTCCATGGTCAAAGCCGAGATCGTCGGTGGTCCGTACGATGGTGCTCAGTGCTTCGCGATGGGGTACAAGCGCCTGAATGAAACGGTTGATATGACGTTCACCTACATGCAGTGGAAAGGTAAAGCGTACAAGATCACCGCTAAGGCTGTTGACCCTGACAGTATGCGGACGGCGCTGTCGGGCGAAGTCAACCATCGTTACTTCCAGCGAATTATTCTGCCGGCACTAGCGTTGGCGGTTGGCAAAACTGGCCGTCTGTATGAGCAAGCTAGCGCGCAAAACATCATCACCAGTGACGGCGCTCTGATTCAGACCTATCCAGAGACACCCTCTGGAAAAGCCGTGGCTGGAACCATAGCGGGCGGCATCGGGCAGCAAGCAGGCCAGGTGTTGGCAACCGATGCAGCCAACATGCCGCAAAAGCAGGTGGTTAGAGCGCTCGGATCGACGATCGGCATTCAGTTCGTAGGCCCTGTCGTGACCACTGACGAGCTGGCAAAGGATGCCATCCAAGCAAACCAGCAGGCTGAAATGAATACCCTTGCCCAACCGGCAGGACAGCCACAGCAGCAATATCGCCTGCCTCAAAATCAGAACGGCGGTTATAGCCAGGGACCAGGTGCCTATAACGGGTATCCCGGCTATACCCCTGGCCTCGGCCAACCTGGCATGTATCAGACCCCCCGTTATTAACCTGCCAATAGTAGGCATCCAAGATGACTCACGCTCAAAGCGACGATCTCGACCTGTTCGCGGTTAAACGGGAAGCTCCTGCAGCGCAAAAAGCCGAGCCTCAGAAGCAAACCGATACTAAGGCACTCAAAGCTGAAGCTCAGGCTCCAGAAAATAAGCCAAGCAAAGGGTTACAGGGCTGGCATATCTTTGCCGTTGCTGCGCTGGCCGGTGTTGCGTGGATTTTCTGGCCCATGGTGCAACCGAAGCACACAACTGCAAGCAGAAGCCCTGTTGTGTCTCAAGTTGCTCCAGCCCGTGCAGAGGTAAGCCGAGTCCCAGTACCCGAGCAGATAAAAGCAGCTTCGTCAGATGATGTTTCCGAACTGCGCGAGATTGTTGCGCGGCAGGGTGGTGAGCTCTCTGATTTGAAAGCGCTAAGTGCGAGTCTGCATCGAGAAGTGGCGGATCTCGCAGCGCAATTAAAGGCTAACGAGCTTGCTCAGCAGGCGGAAAAGAAGCCGGCCGCGGTGGCTCGCCAAAAGAAAACGGTCACTGAGCAAAGTCCGCGTGTGGTAGCCCGAAGCAATCCTAAGCTGGACGGCTTCAGCATTAATACGATCTACCGGGATCAGGTCTGGCTCACCAGCGGTGATAAAACCTTCGTGGCCACTACTGGAGACACGATCGATGGTTTCAAGATCACCAGGATCGATCCCAATGCGCGTCGTGTATATACCAGCCTAGGCGTTATTAAGTAGGTAGCCCGAGATGGATCTAGCTAGCATGATCATCGCGGCATCCAACTCACTGGTTCCAGTGTTTTGGTTGCTGCTGTGGAGCTTAGGTGGCTTGATTGGCATCCTATATAGCGGCATGGCGCTACAGCGGATGCAATCCGCAAGTATTCATCCCGGCCGTCGCCCAATTACATTAGGCGGCACATTGATAGTATTGATTATCGGCGCGGCAATATTTAACCTCGCTAAGACAATCACTATCGGCTGGAATACCTTCGCCGATTCGAGCGTAAGCTTTGGTTTGATCTCTTACAGCGGTGCCGATGATTTCGGTAGATTTAAAGACGCTGTAAACGCCGTATTGAGCCTTGCTGGCGTAGCTGGTGGGTTCTTTAGCCTGAAAGGGCTGATGTGTCTGAAAAAAGCGACTGTGGATGGTGAGTCTTCAAGAGGCTCCGAAGATGTATCCATAAAAGGTATAACGCATATTGTCGCCGGCGCAGCGCTTGTGAATGTTGACAAGATGATTGAAGCCGTTAGACAGACGTTTCATCTATTTTGGTAATCAAAAACTGGAGCACTTATATGGGACTGCAAATGTTCGAGAAGATCGGTGATGTTGTACGTGATGGTCACGCCCGCCTGGTTGCTCGCAACCACGAGTATTCCAAGCACCCCACACAGCGCCGCCTGATGATGACCTCCGCTGCCATCACCTTCGGCACCCTGTGTGTGGCTCGGGTGGCCAGCGCTGACGGTGTAGCTGACATGGGCACCAAGGCCGCTGAGCAGGGCGACTCGATGAAGGAATCGATGGCCAAGCTGTTCACCGCAGTTGGCTTCGGTGGTGCCGGCTATGGCGGCTACAACATGTGGAAGAAAAGCAAGGAAGGTGAGAACAGCCGTATCAGTGGCATGCAGATCTGGGGACCGCTGCTGGGCGGCGCAGCCCTCGGCGCTACCAGCTTCATGATGCTGATGGCAGGCGAGACCGTAGGTATCGATGCCGGCGAGCAGGGCACTGTTCCGGGCTAAGTCTCGATCAAAAGGGCGGTCGTCTCGATCGCCCTTGTGAGGGTATGGCGATGAGTGATGATTATTCCAATAGCAAGGCAGTCGGGGAGGTCTTCAACCAGCCACTGGCGCCGACCCTTGCGTTCGGCACGCGTGCGCAGGTTTGGGGAGCTCAGGACACTACCAGTCGCGAGCCTCATGAAAAGCATGTGAGCGTAGAGATCAAAGCAAAGATCGCTCAAAGGCAGAAAAGCCGCTGCCACTTCTGCGGTGCTCACCTGAGCAAGCTGGAGATCCACAATCTCAACGACAACCATCTCGATGGCAGTCCGGCAAACCTGGTCGCGGTGGACTCCATCTGCCATAGCTGGAAGCACCTCGGTGAAATCGCTGAGGGCGAAGGGTTTATTGCCTACCTACCGGGTTTGACGGCCCAGGATGCTAACCACCTGCAGCGCACGATCATGGTTGCTCTCGAAGTCGGTAGTGAACAGGAAAAAGCCGAGGCTAAAAAACTCCTCAACTGGCTGGCGTCGCACAGATCGTATGCAGAAAACGCGTGGGGTACGTATTCGCCCAAGGTATTTGCGGACGCCCTAGTCCGACTCGGCGATGTAGACCCGGATACTAAATCTATGGTCTTCAAAGATCTTGCACTTATCCTTAATCCCGAATCTCAATCTGCCAGCGTTAAATCTTGGGCGGGAAAGACCTTCGCTAGTCTCCCGGTAAGTAGTTGGCAGTCGAAATACCATTCCATTCTCAACGCTCCTGCCTGATAGGTAAATCATGGGTATCCTGGATAAGTTTGTCGACGCGCTCGAAAGCTCTGTTGAATATCTTTCGCGTTACATGATCAACAAAGATATGACGAGCTATTGCGAGGTGGCGACTGCAGTCGGCATCACAGACGAAGATGTCCGGCGCGATCCTGGGTTAAAAGATCCCTATACCCTCATTAACGAGGGCTATTCCTTGCTGACCGTTTTCGATCTTCAAGGTACCTATCAGATGCTGTCTGACGAAGAGTTCTCGGAAATGATCGAGTCTCTGCGTGTCCGAATGAATGGATACCTGCGCCGCCATGGCCATTCGCTGTCCTTTTCTTTCGAGCGCGACCCGGAGCGTTCGAAGGACGAATTGATGCGTTTGGCTGAACCGATGCTCAACACTGCCAGACGTGTTGGAATTGCCAGTGAAGACATCATTCTGGATCGTGTTTCCCGAAATTTTCCACTGTGCTGTTACGAGCAGAACATTCTGGTTGTTTACACACACCTGAATGTGCTGGACAGTCAAGAGCAGAAACGCGAGCTAAACGCCCTGTCCAAAAGCACAATCGCTCACAAACTTCCCAAGTTGACCTATGGGCAGAATCCTGCGTTCGCGCTCGCGGCGCTTAAATATCGCCACGACACTATGATCAAACGGATCCAGCAGGATCTATTGTCTTGTGGCAAAGGCGGTAAGACTGGAATCATGGTCAAGCCCTTGACGGCCCATGATGCAATCAAGCGCATGAGGATCATGATCAACCGGGAAGGCACGTCTCAGAAGTTTCGTCCTACGTTACCTGGTGATCGCTATATCCCGAGTGGACCAGAGCGGAGTGATGATTATTCGGACCTTATGCCTCCTCGTGTGAGCTACCAGATCTGCAGCAACGACGTAGAGCCGGATGGTAATTTCATCAAGACCAGCAGCCTTTGGCATGGCACCCTCGCAATGGAGCTGGGGCCGCAAGATCCATTGACGTTCAAGGCTCTCTTCTCATCAGTCGATAAGGTTGTTCCTTGGCGGATACGCTTCGACCTGAACCCTGGTGGCCTCAACGAGATGCGGATGCGTCGTTTGATGGTCAGCTTTGTGGGGGTATTGCCAAGCAACCGTTCCATCAAAGAATCCTTTGCCGATCTTGAAAGGCGCTCGAAGGAAGACGCAATTCTTTCGATGAAGGTGGCGGCGTCGACCTGGGCGGCGACTGAGATCGATGTGAGGCAGCGCCTTTCCTCCTTGGAGAAATCACTGCAGGCGTGGGGTACCTGTCAGGTGACTGGGACGCATGGTGATCCAATGGCAGCCCTTGCCTCGACAATTCCTGGATTCACTACGAAGCACACCGGGAACCGCTTGCTCCCGCCGTTGAATGACGCGCTCGCAATGATGCCGCTCCAGCGACCCGCAACCCCTTGGGCGGAGACGGGTTCCTACATCCTGCGTACCCCAGATGGGAAGATTTATCCGGTGGGCATTGGCAGTAGCCTGCAGGACACTTGGATCGAGCTTTTTGCCGGTACGCCAGGTTCCGGTAAGTCGCTTACCGTGAACGTGATGAATAGCGCGGCCATGCACAAACCCGGCGCTGTGAAACTGCCCTACATCACCATCGTCGACGTCGGTCCTTCCTCGAAGGGACTGATCGATTTGATTCGTGATTCCCTTCCACAGCATCGGAAGCATGAAGCTGTATATCTCCGGCTTCAAAACAGCCAGGAATATGCTGTCAATCCCTGTGATACTCAACTCGGCGCGCGCTATCTGACAAATCGCGAGCGGGAGTTCCTCGTCGATTTTCTCAACTTGCTATGTACTGATACAGAGACCAGTAAAGTTCCAGCCGAGTGCGCTCGAATCAACGAAATCCTGGTTTCGCTCGTTTACGAATACAGGGCTAAACGCGGTGCCAATCCCTATGAAAAAGGCACTAATCTCGTAGTTGATCAAGCTTTGCAGTCCGCCGGACTGTTTGATCAGCATGATGCGCACTGGTGGGCAGAAGCTACATGGTTCGAAGTGACCGATCTTCTCTTTTCCAAAGGACTGATTAAGGAAGCGTCGCTAGCTCAGCGCTTCGCATCGCCGATTCTTCCTGATTTTGTGGCAATGCTGAACAATGAGAGCGTTCGCCAGATGTTCGGGAACATTATAGCCAAAAGCGGCGGTACTCTTTTGGAATACATGGCGCGCTGCTTCACCACGGCTTCGAAATCCTATGCGCTTTTCTCGGGGCGGACTAGATTCGAATTGGATGCTGGCACGCGAGTTGTCTCTGTCGACCTCAATGATGTCTTGGGCTCGAAAACCCCAGAAGGTGCCATCAAGACGTCTTGCATGTATCTCTTTGCGCGACAGCTTGCGGCCAAAAACTATTTCCTCCGCAAAGACGATATCTTGCAGGTAGTGTCGCCGCTTTACGCTGATTACCACATAGAGCGAGCCAATGACATTGCTTCCCAGCAGAAGCATATCGCTTATGATGAGTTGCATAACACTCTTGGTTTGGAAGGCCCTGTGCAAACGATCATCAAAGATGGTCGGGAAGGGCGTAAGTGGGGTATCCGAATCCTTGCTATTTCTCAGTATATGGCCGACTTCCCGCAAGAACTTCTGAATGCAGCGACATCTGTCTATGTGATGCGCGGGGGCAATCACAGTGACGAGATGATTCTCCGTGAATCTTTTCAAGTCTCTGATCAGACGATACTAGAGCTTCACCGTCAATGTACCGGTCCCACTAAAGACGGCGTTAATTTCCTCGCCATTTATAAAACGAAAGCCGGCACCATCACGCAGATTCTCACCAATACGGCAGGAGCCCTGGAGATGTGGGCTTACTCATCCACGCAACAGGATACGGCTCTTCGCTCCGCGCTTTACGATCGGATCGGATCGATGGCAGCCAGATCGATTCTGGCAAAAGAGTTTCCCTTGGGCACTGCTGCGGCGTACATCGAAGCTAAAGAGCGCGATGCCACCATTAACGACAGCAAAAGTGTGGTTCAACAAATCGCCGACAAACTCGCCCGTAAATACCTCGCTGGAACCGCCGACCAAGGAGTAGCGTGATGCATAATTTTCGATTTAAACCGGTTGCGGCGGTTTTGTTTGCTCTTGGTTTTTCCACTTCGAATTCCGCCTATGCCATCTGCGATGGCTGCGTAGTAGGCGCGGTCGAAACGGCCAACCTGAGCATCACGATGGCGGTCAATGGGGTGACCGCTTCCGTTACAGCGATGAACACCTCCCTCACCTCGATGCTGTACCAGGTTGGTACCGCCGTTACCCAGGGCAGCAACAAGGTAGCCAATACCGTCGAGACGACAGGCCGTGTCCAACGTGAGTTCGATGCCAACCTGGAAAAGAATCGTCGCTACGAGGACGCCAGGCAGCGGTACAGCGTGCCTGATTCCATCTGCAGCGAATCTGCCTCCGGTGGCGCCGCGCAGGTACGCAATTCGGTTGCAGCCATCAAGGCGAGCCTTCGTTCAGGCGGCGGCAGCACTGCCAGTGACAGCAAGGTTGCCCAAGCCCTCAATTCCCCTGCGCAGACTGTCGAAGTGGACGCGCTGCGATCGGCAAGCATCCATGCCAGCTACTGCGACGCCGACGACTACGCCGCTTATGGCGGCGCTGCAGCGTGCCCTCAGGTATCGGCCACTATGCCGGGCGCCGACAAGCGAATGGATTCGCTCACTATCGGGGCTGGCCCCAACGGCAAAACCCCAGATCTGACTTTTTCGAAGGCTCAGACCGATGCGGCCAGGATGTACACGCAGAACTCAGGGCGTCGTTCGGTCGGCCCGCAGTTGAAGAAAGGCCAGGCGAGCACCGATGCCGGATCCAGGTACGTAGGCCTGATGAACCAGTTCCTGGCCATCATCTCCGCGGCTACCGATCCCCAGGAGCAGATGATCGCCGACAGCCAGCCGAACGAGGCCACCAAGTCACTGCTCGCGGAAGCACGCCAGTCTCCTTCTGCTGAGTCGTACTACCAACAGACCGCATCGGACAACGCCAAGTCGAGTGGCCAGATGTCCGCTCGGGAATTCGAGCAATTCGAAGTGGGCCGACGCTATGCGAACACTGAGTACCAGGCGGATCTGCAGAAGATGGAAGGGGACAATCTACTGAGGGAACAGGTCCGAGCGCTTTCGCTTAACAACTGGCTGATGCTTGAGATCAAGAACGAGCTTAGTCGCAGCAACGTGATCAACGGGATGCACCTGGCCAGCACCGCTCGCCAGGAATTTGAGCCTATGTTCACCAGCATCTACAGAGACGTTTCCGGCAGCATGGGAGGATCCAAGTGATGAGCGACCATTCCCAAGCACAATCGAATTCGCGCCGGATGTTCTCTACCGGCCTGCGCGTGCTGTTTCCGTTCAAGTCGATGATGACCACCGCCCGGCTGCTCAAGCAGGAGACAGTGAGGAATCGCGAAAACTGGGAGGTCATCAAGGAGCTGGGCCAATCGGCGAAGGAAAACCTCGCAGTCAAGCTTGACCCTTCTGCGGTCAAAGATCAGAGCTTTGCCGAAGCCATGGCGCAGCGGTCGCCTGGTGCAATGTCGGTCCAGGACCTACACCTGTTTTTCCTCAGACGGAAGCGCGCTGCCCTAGGCGCGTGCGCCTTCTTTTGGATTACAGGCGCCCTTGGCCTGGCTACTGGCATTTCAGATGCGTCCACCAAGCTTGCCATCCAAAGCCTGATGTCGATCGCTACAGCGACTCCCATCATGTTCGCCCTTGCCCTTAGCGCTCAGCTCAGAATATGGCAGCTGAAAACTCGGCGCTTGTCGTCGGCGGAGCGGGGCGGCCTGAAGGATTTTATCAACGACTATCCAGATTGGCTCAGACAGACCCTCAGCCTTCGAAATGACTTCCAGGGCGAGGCGACGCCATGAGCAAGCGATTGATTCACGGTGCGATTCTGGCTGTTGGTCTACTGACTGCAAACGCAGCCTTTGCAGATGGCACGACTCTGGGTGAAATCACCACCGCCGCCAAGCGCGCCGGCGACAAGTCTCGCGAAGCTCTGGTTTCCATTTACGGCAATGTGGTCAATAACCCCTTGGCTGGAGCGGGCGACGGGAGCGGCGATACCATCCTCGCGAGCATCTTCCAGGTGCTCAACGGGTGCTTGCTGGTCATTGGTGGCATGTGGGCCTGCTACATCGTCTTCAGGAAGCTAACCCGAACCGCACATGACGGCTCGATTTTTGACCGGCAACAGAGCTCGGTTTGGGGACCCATTCGCTTGGTGTGGGGACTGGTATCGTTGGTACCGACCGCCAATGGCTGGTCCCTGGCTCAGCTGCTGATGCTGTGGTCCGCAAGCATCATGGGCGTCGGTGTGGCGAATATGTCTGTCGATGCAGCCGTGTCGGCGCTGGAGAAAGGCACGTCCATGGTCGTGCAGCCGGTCATGCCATCTACGCTCAGCCTGGCTCACAGCGTCTTCGAGGCGAACCTGTGCCTTCACGGGATCAATGCCGGTATGGCCCAGGCCCAGGCCAGCGGTGCCCTTACAACTCCCGGTGGCTACATTCAGCAGACGGCCACCAACTCCGGCTTCATTCTCAAGAACAACAGCTTTGTATGTGGCGGCGCTGACGTCAGTGGCAACCTGGAAGCCCAGCCTGCCAGCACTAACTGGTTCGGTGGCACGATCGATGTGGCCGAGATCCGTAAGGCTCACCTGACGGCTCTCAAGGCGATGCAAGCCACCCTAAACACCACTGCCCTCAACTTCGTGAACGCTGTAGTGAAGAAGGAGAGTGGTGCGACTGTAGCGTTGCCCGACATCGAGGTCGCCCTTCAGTCTGCGGCCTTGGCCTATGAAAATACGATCGTTAGCACCGCGGCTACCAAACAGGGAAACATTGGTGATCTGGCCGCGAAAATCAGCCAGAGCATCAAAGAGTCGGGGTGGTGGACACTGGGCGCCTGGTACCAGACCTTTGCCCAAGCGAATACGAAGCTTTCGGACGCTGTAGCGGCAAAAGCTACCGTTTTCGGCATGTCGTCTGGTGGTGATCCTGCGATCACCTCGGTGTACAAGGCTGCCAATACTGCCTATCGAGCTCAGCAGGAGACCTCGAGCTATACGCCGACCCTGGGTACCCAGAAATCTGGCGACTACTCGAAAGGCGCCGCCGGCGAAGATGCCGGCAATATCATCGGAAGCATCTTCAATGCCCCTGGCCAGCGCCTGGTCAATTACTTGATCGATGTGAACGCGGGCGGCGAGGGTAGAGGCCAGCTCAATCCCCTGATCAAGATGAAGAACATGGGGGATCTGACCATCACGGCTGCAGAGACGGCGCTAGGCGGCTACGTGGCAGCCAAGGCCGTGGAGAAGGTCAAGGATGGTTTCAGCGTGGCAGGGGCATTCTCCCGCGTGGCCAACGCTGTGACGTCCATCGGCGACGCGCTGTCCGGCGTATTGGATGCCGTATCACCCTTCATCATCGGCCTGGTGATCGCGCTGTTTATCCTTGGTGGCACGCTATCGACCTACCTGCCCATGGTGCCATTCGTGATCTGGTTTGGCGCGGCCGTGAACTGGCTTGTTGTCGTGGGTGAGGCTGTGATTGCTGCCCCGCTGTGGGCACTCACGCACCTGGGTAGCGAGGGTGACGGCATGGGCCACAAAACGGCGCATGGCTACATCTTCCTGCTGAACGTGATGGTGCGGCCGGCCCTGATGGTTGTCGGCTTTTTCCTGGGCGGCGCGGCACTGGTCGCAGGTGGGACGCTGCTAAACCAGCTATTCGGGATCGCACTGGCCAATGCTCAGTTCGACTCGATGACCGGGCTAGTATCCATCATTTTCTTCCTGACCATCTATGCATCGATGTCTCTTAATCTGGTGCATAGCTGCTTCAACCTTATCCTGATCGTTCCTGACCAGGTAATTAATTGGGTAGGCGGGCACGCTTCAGCCACACCAGGGCGCGATGATAATGAGCGCACTCGTAACGCGATCAATGTGCTCGGCGGTAAGTTGGAGCACTATCTCCCAAGACCTGGCAGTTCGGGGGGGCAAAGAGATAAGGGACAAAAGTCCGGAGACGGATTTAGAAGTTAAAGATTAGGGGGCTTCGGCCCCTTTTTCTTGATTGGTGCTTTTATTATGCTAATATGTTGACATGAGCGATTATAGGCTTTAGGCCGATTGGCAAGACAGGAGGTTCTCATGAACATAATTTGGTGGGTATCCCGACCTTTTTACCTGATCGGCGCCGTGCCTGTGGGAGTGCTGTTTTTGATAGCGATCACGAATCATGCTCGCGATGCTTCAGTGTCTAACATGATCGTGGCAGGCACGTTGGCTTACGCAGCGCTTGGCTATCTGATCTTTTCAGTCGTACCTCGCTATTTCAAAGCGCAGATAGCGAAACGAGCGCAGAAATTCGAGATCGATGGATTCAAAGCTACACAGGCAGCGATGTCCGTGATGCTAAACAGATATGTCGGCTTTGACAGCAAGGCGAAAAAAGCCCTTTACATCGACTTGAATGAAGGTAGAGAAGAATTGATCGGCTTCGACCAGGTTCAGCAGTGGGAGCTTTCGCCCGACAAAAGCCCTCATCCCTTGATCAAATTGATCACTTCAAAACCGGATTTGGCGGTAATCGGTGTTCGCGTTAAATCCAACCAGCTCGGATTCTGGCAAAGCAACCTTCGCTCTTTGTTTGGCTGATCCACAATTTCTTTTAGGTAACATATGAAAAAATTATTGCTGGCAGTTCATGTGACTGCCTTTTTTTTGGCCGGATGTGACAAAGCAGAGCCTGTGAAAGAAGCTGTTAAGGAGCCCGTAGTCTCGAATAAGTCTGAGGCCTGGTCCCTTTCTGCTGAGCCCCAAAAAGCCCAACCCACCTTTGGCGACCCGTCTTTACCGTTGACCAGGTATCAGAGCTTAGACGCCCTTCCAGGTGGCGCGGCGCTCACCTTTGTGGTCCTGGCCAGGACGTCCGAAAACATCCCGAAAGACCAGTTGATGAGCTTCCTGGTGCCGGAGTACCTGAACACCAACGATGCCTTCAAGCGCCGTGAGATCGAGCAAAGCCGGTCGGGGGAGGTAGATGCGAAACTCAAGAGCTATCGCGACAACGCCTACTATTCGGTGCCGATTGTGGGCTCTGCGGTGACGTCTGGGATCGGCCTGCAGAACGTATCCCTGGGCGCGTACGATTTCGACAAGTCGTCGTTCCCGATCACCAGTTATGGCCAATATTGCTGGTCGAATCCCATCTCAAATACTCAGGGTATGGGCCTTCGGATCCTGCCATCCAGCACGCCATGCGAGCTCAAGGTAACGGACACCGACAAGGCTCGACGCATTGAAGCGCTCAGAAGCCAAGGCAACCTGGGGATGACCGGCGCGCTCTATGTCCATGTCCAGGGTGCTGAGGGATCTACGGCGAATGCCGACGTCGTGCACGCTGAGGTCTCTTTGATAGATACCGCCGGCCAGACGCCAGTCGCGAAATTCAATCTCTGAGCCTGAGAAGGGAGGACGAAGTGGAAATCCTTAGCGCTGACGACTGGGAGCAGGTCCTGAAAGCGATCGCCAAGAACGAGAGGCATCGCCTGACCGGCAGTGAGTACAAGCAGCTTGTCCAGGTCATCGAGGCACACCCACGCGATGCTCGGAACATCCAACAAGCCTGCCGCCTGGTAGCGGCTCTCGCCGACCATCAAGGAGCTGGCACGCAGCCGCCGTTCAATGATCCCTATCTCAACAAGGTGTACCAGGTAGAGTCATCTCCGGTTGCGCCCCAAGAAGGTGATGAGCGACTTCGGGAAAGAGTGATCGCAGGCACGACGGTTTTCAGGTCCCGAGAGTTTGGTCATACAGCCGCGGCTGGCCAGCTTGACCAGCACAACACGCCGGGACGGGCGGTAAGCGCTAGTCGGCTCGATGTGGTCCATAAACCAACCGATACGCACGATACCTATGATGTGTACCTCGTTAAGACGCAGACACATATCCCCTATGGATCCGGTTTAATCGGCAAGCCCATAGATCAAGAGAAGACGCTGCACGGACATTTTCATTCGCTCAAAGATGCTTGCAAAAGCATTGATGATCATATAGGTATACCTCGCCATTCAGAGCTTATTAGGCAGAGGCAGGAGCAATACGGGATACACTGGAAGGAATCACCACCCCCTGTTCGAAGTACCCCCAAGCCCTGAATTCTTTGACACGAATACCCAAACTCATATGGCCAGGTGCCGAAGGAACAGCTATGTCCAAACTGACTGCATTTCGTGAAGCCGAGCGTGAGCTGAAAGCCCAACTCGAAAAGCTCGATGCTCTGCGTAATGACCAAGAGCTCAAGCGTGAGATCGAATTCGAAGAGAAGCTGCGAGCCCTCCTGGGCGAATACAACCTCTCGCTCCCGCAGGTCATCACGATCCTGGATCCGGAAGCAGGCCGCCGCCGCTCTTCCGAGACTTCCAGCCAACCCCAGCCCAAGCGGAGAGCCCGCGCCCTCAAGCGCTACGTGAATCCGCATACCAACGAAATGATCGAGACCAAGGGCGGGAACCATAAAGAGCTCAAGCAATGGAAGGCTGAGCACGGCGCCGACGTAGTCGAGGCATGGTTGGATAAGTAGCCGGCTATATCCGGGGAAGGCGATAGCTTGTCGGGCTCGGTCCCCTCAAGATAACAACCTCTGTCGCCTCTCCCGGCAATTTCACATCAAACTGTCGCACAAATATCTATCTAGGGAATTTACTATGTATCTTGTTGCGATAGTAGCGTTTACCGTTTTGTTTTTCCTTTTCCAGACTATAGCTTCTAGAACTTACAAGCGTGAAACGGAATGGTTGAAAACCGACTATGCTTGGCTTTCTGTAGCAGCTATTGGGCTCATATTTTACGCAATTAAAGCACATCAGTATGATGCTGAGCTCAAGCTGGAGCGTGAGACTTGGTATGCTGAAAATAAAGCGCAAATCGCGTACCAAAGAATATTTGCTTATTATAAAGTACAAAAAATTCTTGATATGCAGCCAACTGTCGAGCTAAGCACAGAGGACGGAAGTCTTGAGGACAACCGAATCTTAGAAAAGCGCCTTTATCTGGCGAATGAAATAATAGAACATTCAGGCTGGAATTCTTTTGCAAGAGACTATTCGCCTGAATCCTTGGCAAAGGGAATAAAGGATTCGTTTGTCTTAACGCAGGTCGACACCATAAATAAGACGATGTCGGAATATAAGGATTTGCTATTGGAGCTTGATAGGCTTCAAGAAGTTACCAACTCGAAATTATCTAAGGCATTTGAGCTAAACGTCTACCCTATACTTGTAGCTTTTGTTCTTGCGCTCCGGCTAGGAAGAACAACGGCCGACATAAAAAGGAAAGGGGAAAAAGACGCAGGGTCAAAGAAACCAAATCTATATGTGTTTGGTTCAAACCTATACCCTCGCGCTCCTTTAATGCCAGCCCTAAACAAAAAATCTGCTACATGACATCGCTATTTAACGGCCAGTAACTATCAGATTGCTGGCTTTCTATTTCTGGTACTGTGCCAACAATCAAGACCTGGCCCTCTCTAACAAACGACACTTTCTGTCCGGCCGCCGGTGCGAAGGGATAGCCGAGGAGCAGTTCGATTCCGCATAAATCCCAGCCTGCGGCACCGGGTTGGCTAGTTATGTGTTCGAAGAGGTTGTGTGACCATGCTAGCTCCCCGCTACAAAGCTCTACGCCATCAACATAGACTTTGCAGACGCAATCTAACTTTTTACCGCTACTCTGTGGCGGCTCCATAGTCTTCGGTCCATCCTCTTGGGCGGCGGTTAGGCTCACTGCTCAATGAGCTCGAAAATGGTGCCATCGGTGCGCGTCAGCATAAGACCGACGAGCCGGCCGGCGACGAAATTCGGGTACTTTGGAGAACCGTCAGGCATGGTGAGACGGTAGATAAACGTACCATCTGCCTCTACATCGCCTACGTGAACTGCTTCGCCTTCATAAAAGCGGTTGTCCTTAAAAAACCCTTCCGCGTATGTCTGATGCCCAGCTTGGCGCATACGGTAGATTTTTCCGGTTTGCATCATCTGCGTCATGGTTTTTACCTCGCATTGGCAATCATTGGAGAGCGGGCTAGCTGGTGCGCTTCAAGTCGGAACGTTTTCCTAAACCTTAGTAAGTGACATCACGATAACCCGATTGAGGCTGGTGGATGGGTGGGCACCAAGAGAGGTTGCAATGCTTTTTCTAACCTCGTCATACCAACCACCCTCATAGGATTCACGGGACGTCTTTACTACGCCACTTCCGGATTTGTAAATGCCATCAGACCTATCTCCGTTGATGTAAATTTCTGCGTAAAAGTGGTACATACTCATGTTTTTTTCCTTGTTATGCGCAGTCAGGGCGCATGTCAGTAGCCTGACTGGCGATCCTTGTGGGCATTTCCCAGATCGGCATCCGCTGTGCCGGCGACCACATAGTGGGACCTCTTGGCATGAAAAGCATCACTGAGCGCGGGTAGCGCTCCAGGGATCGACGCCAGTAAGCTCAGCGACGAAGCGTTTCATCTCTCCGTGCCCTCCCTCGATGAATGGGTGCCCGTGGTAACGCATCACCGTCTTGAACATGGCTTCGGCATCCGTTGGCAGTGGCACCTCGTGCTCGTCATGGACGAGAAAGGTGCGACTAGACAGGCCAGCGGTGATCAGCGGGCGGAGAAGGGTTTGCACGAGCTCCATAGCGCGCAACTCCTTCCATCCCGTCCAGTAAGCGCGGATCTCCAAGGTCCCCTCTGCAAAGACCAAGAAGCAGCATAGAGTCTTGTCCTGGGCCGGATCGTCCCCCAGGTCCTGGCGCAACCCTAACCGCACCAGGCTGATGTCCTCGCTGACGAGGTTACGCAGCAGCTCGGGGAATGCCGGCGCGCTATGGAAATCAGTGAGTACCAGATGGCTATGGCGGGCCAGGAAGCGACGCACCTGAGCGGCCGTGCGCGCTGGGCCAGTTACACGCGCATAGGGCAGTAGCTGGGCCAGGGAAAGGCTCAACTCACCCTCCCTGGTGCTGTCGATCTTGCCGAAAAAGTGATCATGAAAGCTCATGGTATTGATTTCCTCTTACTCAGTATTGGGGTCAGCAGGCGACCGAGTCTCTTTGCCTGTCTAGGATGAGGCCGCGTATGGCGTGCTCAGCCTGGTCGTCATCTAGGTCGCTATAGGCGTCATCGATTACCTCACCGATTTCCTGCGCCGTGATTCCAGCCTCCAGGGCTGCACGAAGCAGGCGAGGCTTTAGGCGATCGTACTTTCCGCATAGCGCGAGATGGGGATTGCCCAGCGCGTTATTCGCAAGGAAAAACCCGTAGGCAAAGCCTTCCGGGGTGACACTGCGAGCGTTCTTTGTCGTTTGGCTGTTGCCGCCAAACTGAATGTGCATCTTGGATCCCTCAGTCGGCTCTACAGGAGCGATCGGCAGGTCTGCGTTGAACCGTCCCCATATCAGCGTTTTCTTCGTGTAGGGGTCGCCCAGGTGGTTTGGATTGAACGCCAAACGCCACTGAGGCAAGCCGGCCAGTTCCTGGATCCGGCCAACCGGGTTTTCGATGGCCCACACTGCAGGCCGGTAGTATTCGATGGTGCGTAGTGTCTGTCGCACGAGCTCGATAGCAGCCGCGGTGCGGCCGTCAGCATCCTTGGCCGCGAAGTGCCTGGCACCGCTGATCGCGAACTCGGTACAGGGGCACGCCGCAAGGATCGCGTAGACCTCCAGGCCTTCGAAGTCACCGAAGTAGTCGGCAAAGAAGCCGGCGCTGAAGGCATTCACGTCGCCGGTTTCCACGTTGTCCTGAATGTCAAAACAGAGCACCTCGTATCCAGCTTCCGCCCAAGGTCGTGCCCAGTTACCGCTGTGGTCGAACAGCGAAAGCACGACTTTCCCGGTGTTTGGATGGCCACCAAAGGCGGACTGGGCGCGCACCTGCTCTTTCCAGGCTTCGATCCGATCTCGGGCGGCCTCTTTGCTCATCCACCCCGACAGCCGAGTCTGACGCTGGGCCTTATCTGCAAGCCGTACCACAGCGTGTACCTCGGGATCTTCAAAAAGCCGGTGAGATGCTTCGGACCTGGCCGGATCGCGGCAAGGTTCCACAGCTACCTGAGTGAGCTCGAAGACATCGAGTTGGGCTTGGGTATGCATCGCACAGGCTTCCTCAAGAACTGCTTTCGTTGAGGATATTTTACCCTTTTTGGTAAACACCTAAAAGATGTTTTTACCAAAAAGGGTAAATAATGGCCTGCTGGTGGGTTGTAGTCTGCAGGGCAGGGGTCAACGCACCCGACGACGGGCTTTTGGGACTTCTGCCGCCGGCGACGATGCCTCCACGACCTTCGCGGCCGCCTGCAGGGGATCATGCCCCACTCCCCAGGATTGGCTCAGCGCGAAGGACTGACCTTCGACGACAGCCGCGGCGTCGCCGTAGCTCGTGTCCAGGGAGTCCGCCACACGCTGGGTCACTTCCGCTTCCCATTCGCTAAAAGGCTTCATGGATATCTCCGACCCGATTTGGCTGCGGGCTTGCAACGGCACGGGCCAGATATGCCTGCCTTTCAAGGTCATTGATCAAACCTTCTTTGTAGAGCCGATCGATGTCGCCCTTGATTAGGCAGGACATTGCTGTGTGGGAGGTTCCTGTCTTCGCCTGGAGAGCTGTAAGGCGTCTCTCCAAGATCGCGAAGAGAGGACTCGGTTCTGGACTGTTCGCCTGCGTTTTAGCGTCGTTCATAGCTGCTCCCGGTTCAGTAAGCGATGCGACGGTAGAGCCAGTAATAGCCGCCGACCAGAATGACAAACAGGCCACCGAGGCGGGTGTAATTGGTGCCCCACCAGGCCATAGGAAGATGCGCGGGATCACTGTCAGATTGCGTGTATATCCAGAGGGGCACCGACTGGTCGAAAGCCCAATAGTGCATTGCTGGCCAGAGGCCGCCCCAGACTGCCGCCAAGGCAAGGGGGGCCAGCAGGTAGGTGAATGCGATTGGCATGGGAGGATTGGGTTGCACGATATCCTGGTAGACGCCGAAGGTCAGAATCGCTGCGCCTACTACAAACCCCGAGTAAAGCCACAGCTGAGACGGCAGGTCCAAGCCAGTGTGAGCGCCTAGAAACCATACCAGGGCGACAATCAATATCAGGGAAACGGCACCGGCCAAGAGCCGTCCGAGCGTCGAATTCACGTTGTTCATGGGTTGAGTGCCTCTTGCTGATGGTCAGTCTCACTCCAGTCGGGCGACTGATCGTTTATCTCTGCGCTGAAAGCATCCGCTAGGGTGGGCCACCTCCTTCGCTTCTCGGGACTGATCGGGTTGAGTGTAGGCTCGCGTGGCAGGGTGGGAAGTTGGAAGACCTCACTCCGTTCCAGGATTCCCACGCTATCCGTGCGGTCGCAGAAGTTGCCCTGCACCCTTCCCGGCTCTGCTTCCATCCGGGGGTGGGCACCTGCAGCAGTCCAGCCACGGGAGATAGCGGGCCTCCTGTCCTCGAAGAGATGCCCAGACGGTGCGGTGACTAGCCAGCAGGTCATATCGGTTGAAACCATATCGTGCTCCTGGTCGAGCACCACGTATTGAACGTGGTGAATGACAACTCTGTCGCCGGCCAGTCGCCACCGCGTGATCACGGTGAAATCTGATACAGGCTTGTCGGTGGAGACGAAGAAGCCGATCTGAGCCAGCCGCTTTGCTTTCACAGAGGCCACCAGGTACCGCTTGTTGGGAAAGGGTCTTGCTACCTTCAACTCCTTGCCCTCTCGGAGCAGCAGCCCCAACTCCGGTGATCGAACATCGATCAACGAACATGCGAAGGGCGCTGCCTGGGGAGTAAGGAACTTCGGAATCAGATGAATCAGCATAGGGTGCGTGTCCTTGAATGAAATCGACGGTTTGAGATGAAACTTCCTTGTTAACCCACGGCTGATAGGACTGCTGATCCCTCATTCCGAGTAACCACCACGAATGGAATGGGCAGGTGATGCTCGTCCTGCAGAAGCATTGCTTTGGATTGGGAGAACTGCTTGGTATCAAGCTTCCGGCGCTTGAGCATCGATCCAATGCTGGATTGCGTGGACTGAAGGGTCTTTCCATTGCAGGGGACCAATAGAGACTCACCGTCACGAAGGTCAGAAAGTGCCTGGGATATGTTGCTGCACACGATATGCATGGTCGCTCCTAGAAAACACGGAAGGGGTAGCCGCCCCAATGTCTATACGTACGTATGTACGTATAGACCTAATCTAACGTGCTTTCTTGAGCTTGTCACGTCCGAATATCTCCAAAAGCACCCGGATCAGGCCGAACCCAAAGATCCAGTAGACCCATTTCTCAATGGAGGCCGATGGAAGGGGGGTCCCATTAAGCCAGGACCAGATGCTGTAGCCGATCAGCGAAAGAATGGAGATGAAGAAACAGAGGTTGGCGAGTCGATAGGTGAAGGTAAGCATTAGCAAGCCTCAAAGGATATTTGTCGGAAATTGGATACCTGACCTTTCTCAACGATACGAACGGCGCCGGACTTCTGCGGGCGCAGGTACTTGAGATCCTTGACGTCGATCTTGAGCTTGCGGGCGGCCTCATCCCAGTCAGCGGTGGCCAGGTTCAGCAGCAGAAGGGTGCCGGCATTCTTGATGAAGTCAGTGCTGAAATGCGCTGGAGACTGACCGGCTAGAAGGATGGCCAGGCCGAACTTCCGCATTTCATTGACGATGACGTTGATAGGATTGTTGGTTTCTTCGTCATTGAATTTCTTGGATTCGTCCAGGACAACCAAGCGTCGCAACTTCCCGTTGGACTCACCTCGCTGCATCATCTCCCGGACGATGGCCCGCATCCGGAAGCGAACGAACATTTTGAGCTCGTCTTCCGACTGGGCCAGTGGTTTCAGGTTGTATCGGTGGATCTTGGCCGCGCCAAAGGGGGGTGGATTGGGATTGAAGATCCCAGTTGCGATAAGGTTTTCGAGCCGCGTGATGACGCTCAGCAGCACGTCTTTGCTGTGGTACTTGATGGCGTCCTCGAACTCGATCCCCGTCTCAATGCTGTCCAGGTACACCTGGTGGGCCTCTGCAGCTTTACCTTTCGCGGTCTCAAGGCGCTTTTCCAGGGCTTCCAGGTCCTCACCGGCGCCTCGACCGCGGGCTTTCCCGATGTCTGAACGCCGTTTGTTGATGCTGCCCATGAGCCGGCAGTATTCATCGAGGCAGGCCAGCGCACTTTTGCCGTTGCCTTGATCATCGACGCCCATCCACAAGGCCCGCAGCTTTCGCTTGGCTAACCGGACCACGTCTGTCAGGGTCGGATAGATCTCGCGTAATTCATCCCAGCGCTTGCCCGCGATGATCTCGCGGAGCTCTTGCTCAGAGGCTTCGCGTCGTGACCAGGTCGAAGGATCGTCAGCAAGGATTCCTCGTGCGGCGTATGCATCGATCAACAGATGGCGGAGCACCCCCTCCTGATTGCCACCGAGCTTGCGAGAAGTGCTGTTGATAGCATCGATCACGTCGTTTACCGCACGGCGGACGCCTCCATAGTGCTTGTCGGGATTGAGTACCAGGGGATTGAACCCGTACCGCGTTGCCTCACTGAAAATGACTGTCTCGCTGTTTTCGATTTCAATGTCGCCGTGATAGTCGAAGATATCGATCTCGACGTCTGGCCCCATGTTGGTAACGAATTCGCGTATCCAGTGTGTCTTGCCTGCACCGGACATACCCGCGACACCAACGTGATGGTTGGATACTTGGTCTTCCCGCCACATGACGGGCAACTCTTGTTTCTCCTTAGTGAGCTTCCAAAAGTCGTTCCCGAGTTTGATATTGGTAGTGGACATCTAGATCAGCCTTCGTCGTAAGCGTCTTCGGGGATATCGAAATCATCGTCACCGAGTATCTCGTCGTGATCTTCAACCCTTTGCTTGTGGTAGTAGCCGGTGAGTCCCTGGGCTTCTGCCTGCCTCAATCCCTGAAGGGCGGCCTGGTAGAGCACGATGCCTCGCTCTTCGGCAGATACCTCGAATCGGTCGACGGTGTTGAGCTGCCTAGCCGTGTTTACGACGTGTTCCAGGATCGGATCTTCGAGCGCCGGGTAGTAGGGCTGCTCAGACCGGCGAAGCTGCGCGGCGATGTAGTCGACCGACACTCGATCAGTACCTGCTACCCGCCTGGCTGACTGCGGCAGACGTTCAAAGGCAGGCCGATCGATCTGCAGGAACCTGTTGATCCGAGCGGACAGGGTTTTGCTTTTCTTGTGGCTGTCCGGGATGTAGAAGCTCGCACTGGGAATGACGGCATCCTTGAAGATCAGCATCCCCTCTCCAGCCTGAAGCTTTTTGAGATCAGCGAGATCGATCTTGTTGCGGCGCTCGATATTGGCGTTCTGTTGAGCGGTGTAGCCACCGGAGTCGCCTTGCTCATAGCCGCTCAATACGCTGTAGGAGGCCTCGCCGCCCGCCTTGCGGATGTAGTCGTAGGTATCCTCTGGATCTTCCAGGGCGAGCACCCATTTGACCTTGGTGTTGGCCAGCATCGAGGCTGCTTCGTCACTCGCCTCGCCACGCTTTAGGCCCTGCACGTCCTGTACGGCCGCAACCATCATGAAGCCAAGACTACGGGCCTGAGCGAACATGACCGCGATGCCCGCTGCGAAATAGTAGGCGAGCTCATCGCTGATGATGAGGTAGGGATTCGGGGAGTTGGTTGCCTTGGTATCTAGGACATCGGCCTGGGTGCCTTCGATTCGGTATCCCAGATTCTGAGCCATCATCAGGCGAATCGACGAGATATAGAGCTTACCGAGCGATGCCGCTTCGGATGCCGACTTTTCCAGCGTCGGAATCATCACGACGAGCAGCCGGTCATTCAGCAGTACGTCCAGCATATCGATCTCGGGATACTTGTCCGCGAAGATATGCCCGTAGCTATCCATCATCATCGAAAGGGTTCGGGAAAACTGACCAGTGAGGTAGCCATGCTGGTTGTATGTCTCGGCGTCCCACTTCGAAGGATCATTGGCATGTTGCGGATTGAAGCCTGGCAGCCCAGTCTCGAAGTAGGCCTTGATCGGTAGGTAGGCGAGTTCCGGGATATGCCCTTGCTGACCCTCGATGTAGAACTGAACCAGATTCTGTAGGGCCAGGTAGTGGCGGATCACCCCGATCGAGATCTCCAGTTCGCCCTTGGCGCGCTTGTAGCAGAGGATCCGAAGCAGAGCGTCGATCATGTTCAGCGCCTTCTGTTGCCACTGGGCGCCGTCACCACTGGCAGCGGGCAGAAGGGACGCCATCAGCTGCAGCAGAAAGTCGGCAGAACCCTCGCCGAAGGGATTCATGGAATTGGACTGGGGCTGCGTGTCTTCAGTGAAGTCACCGTTTTCCCTGGCAATCATCCGCTTGAACGGATCCATGCCACCGATCAGGTAGTTCATAGCCAGGAAGTCGTCTTCTCGGCCATGCCGGCGGGCTAGGGACCATAGGCAGAACGGCAAATTGGAGTCGGCCTTGCCGTCCGCATAACAGGCGCCCGTACCCCAGCAGACGGCGTTGTAGAACATGCCCATCAGGGCCTCGCTTTTTCCTGAGCCGGTGGTACCCGGAAGGAAAAGATGGGTTCGACAGTCGCTGTTGTTGAGCCAGAGCTCGCGGCCTTCATCTGGGTTCTGGGCAACACCTGGATCATTCGGGGTCCGCAGAAAACCCATGTACATGATGCCGCCAGCAAAAAGCAGTTTCCGGAAGAGCCTTGACTTGGTGAACAGGCCCCACAAAAACCGATCTTCTACAAGCTCTTCATAGTAGTCAGTCCTGTCCAAACCTCCGATGTCTTTGGGCATACGGATAGGCATTCTGAATTTCTGGTCTTGAAATGCCATAACGAAAATGCACAAGAACAGGACCCATACCGGCCAAAGGAACGGGGCGTAAAGTTGGGCTCCGCCAAAAACGATAAGAGCTAGTTTAAAGTTGTTTGGCCGATACAAAGCGGCATTGAACTTTGTCCAAGGGCTACGAATATCCCTTGAAATACGTCCGGGATTTATTTCGTGCTGTGAATCGATAGCCACAGGTGCCTCCTAGGCTTGTAACGAAAGCCGGATCGACTTTTCGAATCTTGCTGTCAATGCTGCTTTGAAAAGCGGTGCCTGCCGTATCCGGGCTAATATGGGCTTGGCCTTGCAGGCCGCTTTGACTTGCGTCTCTGGGATATCATGGTCTAGGCCATGACTCACAAAACTATTGAGAAATGCGCTGAGGGGGATGGCATTGTTGAGTGCAGCCTGCCAATGCTCCAGACCGTGACCACGTATAAAATCATCGGGATCGAGGTTGTCAGGCAGGAACAGAAACTGGACTGCCTTCTCGTCGGAGATTTCTTCGAGCATTACTGCGGCTGCTCGAAGCGCTGCACTGCGACCGGCCTTGTCACCATCGAAGGCAAACGTGATGGTCTGAGCGTTCGAACACAGCAGCCGTGCTTGGCTGTTGGTAAGTGCGGTGCCCATGGGTGCTACCACCCGATCATCCCCGGCTTGATGTAAGACGATTACGTCAAAGTAGCCTTCAACCACAATCGCGTGCTGCGCTTTTCGGATAGAAGCTTTTGCAAGGTTGAGGGCATAAAGGTGCTCGCCCTTATGAAACAATTCAGTTTCCGGAGAATTTAGATACTTCGGCGCTTTGCCATCTGTATCTTTGAATGCTCTACCAGCAAAGCCTATGAGCTGCGACCTATGGTCATATATAGGGACTATAATCCGCTCTCTTAGACGATCGTACGTACGCCCGGTATCTGCCTGGATAACCAAGCCAGCATCGGAAAGTAGGTCTTTTGAATACCGCTTTGTTAACTGCTCAAGGATACTTCTGCCGACCATTCCTAACTCGAACCTTGCGATAGTCTCATCAGCAAGAGATCGCTCATTGGTAAGGTATTCGCGTGCGGCCTGGTTTTGATCCAGCAGGCTCCGGTAAATGCGCAGTGCATCTTCCAGCGCCTGCCGCATCTGTTCACGGCGGCTCCCGCTGCCATCGTCACAGCCAGGCTGATCGTCATCAGGAATTGGGATCCCGCATTCGCTGGCCAGCTGCAACACGGCATCCTTGAAGGAATGGCCATGGTGGTTCACCAGCCAAGCGATCGCATCGCCACGGGCGTCGCAGCCGAAGCACTTATAGGTGCCTCGGACCGGGCTGACGTTGAAGGAGCCGGTCTTCTCTTCGTGGAACGGGCACCTTCCGGTAAAGGATTTCCCTGTCTTCCGCAGCGGTATGTCGCGCTGGATCAGAGCGACCAGATCCGTCCTTTCCCTGATCTCTGATAGCAAGCTCTCACTGAACCGAATGTACCTGGCCATGCGTCACCCGCTACGAATTCGTACGATCAAGCCATTGGGCAATGGCTTCGGCCTTGTTTGGCAGAGCCAGAGGGGTCTGCTGGCCATTCGCATTGATGATCGTTGGGGTACCCAGGAACTGAAGCTTCCTGAAGATCTGGTCGTTCGCTTCGACTGCTGCCCTTCCCGCATCGCATTCGTCGCCGTTCACCGGCCGCCCCTTGGCCATGTCGGACCACATGCGCGACCGCTGATCCACCGGCGCACACATCATCTGAGTGATCGCTTTTTTGGACAGATCGCCACCGATAACGGACACCGGGAACAGCTGTATCGTGTAGTCGCCTTTGAGCTTCTCTAACTCTGGCTCGAACTTCTGGCAGTGTGGGCAGGCCGGGTCAGAGAACACATACAGAGTCCCTTTTTCCCCGCGGGCCAGGGAGACGGCGTATCGATCGGATCTGGTACCTGCGTCGATCGCCTGCTTTACGATCTTCGGATCCGTGGTGGGCGGTAGCCCCGGCATCGAGGCTTGCTCAGCGGAAGGTTGTGGCTGGAAGCTAGTTAGCCCAGGTGTGGGCTGAACAAGTCGCTCCCCTCCCTGGCTGCCGCTAGGTGATCCGTTCGGATTGCCAGCGTTGCTCAGGATGCCTGCAGATCTCGCGGCATACATATTGATCGATAGCATCACTAATACTGCCGCGCACGGCAGTACCACCCATTTGACGAAACCTTTCGCTACCGCTGCAGCCTTCCTGCGCCGAGTGTGGGCGTTGATTTCCTGCTGGATAGCCTCGAAGGCATTTTTCGCAAGGGCCTCAGTGCCGAACGTCTCCGCTATGATCTCGCGATCGACCGAATTAGCAGGGCTCCAGAGGATCTGTTGGCCGCTCTGTTTGAGATAAACGCCCTGGTCCAACGGGATTTGGGTTACTACGCCGTGCTCCCCTGTGGTGCCGAAATAGAGATGCAGCTTGTTCTCGTACAGACGAACGACGTCCTTACTTTTCATTGGATAACTCCAGATTCTTCGACAATCCCGATTTTTTGCAGATATGTTTGGATACCAATCACAGCATCATCCAAACAGGGCTCTGTAAGGCGATACCCCGTATCAAAGGCATAGTCTTCCCATAGTTTCTGCGTAAATACGGCGCTGGCCTCTAGAAAAGGTGCTTTTCTGAGTCCGAGATTAAGGGCGTAGAACAGAGGACGATCCATGCCTTTCAGCCAGCGGAATTGGGAAGAGGGCAACTTTCCGCTTTTACTCGCCTCAAGATGCATCGCGTAGAGCAAAGTCCGTGGGTAGGGGTGTCTATCCAGCCAGGCTCCAACCTGGGGATGATCCGCATACTTGGCAAAGGTTGCATCAGCGAGGCGAAGGGCCGGGTATCCCTTTTTGCCTTCGAACGTATTAGTGTGGCAGGAGCGGTTTAGTGCATCAAGCAATGCCTGAGCCGACTTTAGCTCTTTCCCTTCGGAGAAAAGCCGGGTGGCAAAGACAGAAAACATTGCGCGCTCGGTTGCTGATAATTCTTGAATCGACTCGACTGGGTTCCCAAGGTCTTGCTTCAATAGCTCCAGGCACCGGGCTTTGTCGAGTCTACGGTTTACGACTAAGCCGTGCTCTCGGACCCACTCGTCTGGATGGATGGCACTACGGTGCTCGATAGGATCATCGTTGAGCAGCAGCGTATTGGGATCGCCGTAATACAAGCTAGGAATGATAGCGGGCGAGTGGTTGGACATGATCCAAGGCAACGTCTCAACAGTGACTTTGCGCTTGGTCTTATTAGACGGGTGTTTATGGGCTTTCACGATTCCTCTGATAGTCAGAGCAATCGGTATGACGATGAAGAAGTAACCCGCGATATTGAGCATGCGTAGAAGCTCGTGGAACCCTACGCGACCCGGTGCGCTGGCCATCTGAGCGGCTTCGAATCGCCATCTTCTGATGATATCGGGCGCTATTGGCCAGTCGAACAACGCGAGCTGATACCACACCCATTTCAGCGCCCAATAGCTGATGTATCCATGCCAGCGATGCCAGATCATCCATCCCCAGCCGACGAGAATGCCAATTAGAATGAGCCACACCAGGCTCATGCTCGCTGACTGTTGTTGATTTCCACGAGCCATTCGATCTCCTAGAAGCGCAGGGAATAGTTGTAAACTTTGGCGATGTAGGGATATTTGAATTTAGGTGTTTTGGAATGGTAATGACCAACCCCCTCCCAGAAGTCGCCACCGGCTAGATTTATCTCGTATCGCAGAATGTAGGCGGCTGCCCTGGCGGACCAGCAGAAGTCATTGGTAAGAACTTCCTTGGTAACTCCGAAGTTCTTGGCCAGATAGTCAGTCCACACGGTGTTTATCTGGAAGGGACCATGATCGATCGTGCCGTTTTTATTTGGGCTGAGGGTCCCGAGCTTTCCGCCCTCTGTTAGCCATACAGAGATCAGGCCCCGCAGCGGAATGCTGTAGTCGCGAGCTGCTTCCACCATGCAGACCGGTACGGGGGGAGCTTGAGCAGGGATTGCATCCATTACCGTTCTCTTCTCGTCAGAGCCCGACGGCCTGGCGGCGCGCCGAATTTTTCCGTATGGTAGACATTCTACGGAATCAGTTCAAGAACGAATGCCCCTTGCAACGCTGGTGGCGTCGGGATTGGCGTGAGATGAAGAGGTAACGTATGCAAAAGGTGCTGTGGGTCGCAGAGAAGCAATCCCAATTCACACAAGGGGTCTTTTCTGTGATGCCCGGATCGACTACTGACGAAGGCCCTGGATGGGTTCGGCGCGGCGATCAGTGGTGCGTCTGGTTGACCGGCCACGCATTTCAGTTGGCACCGCCCGACCACTACCTACCGGATGAGATCCCGCGGACGGAGAAAGGCAACAAGATCTGGCGATTGGAAGACCTTCCTATCCTGCCGAGCCTGGATGACTGGAAATTGATCCCCGATGCGTCCAAGCGCGCTCGCTTGGCAAAGCTCAAGGAACTGCTCGCTTGGTGTGACGTCGTTCATCACCTCGGGGATCCAGACGCCGAAGGCCAACGCCTGGTGGATGAGGCCCTGGAGTATTTCGGCTGCAGAAAGCCGGTGATGCGCATCTTGATCAACGATTACAACCCCAAGAAGATCCGGGAGGCGCTGAGCTCTCCGCGAAACAACCAGGATCCTATCTTCGTGGGTTGGAGCCGGTGGGGCTTGGCGCGTAGTCGATATGACTGGTTGCTGGGTATGAATGGGACCCGTGCCATGACTCTGAGCGGAAGAGCTGCCGGGCACAAAGGCGTCCTTCCAGTGGGAAGCGTTCAAACGCCGTTGCTGTACGTCGTGCGAGAACGGGATAGAGAGATCGAGCATTTCAAGCCTCATCGTTACCACCGGCTGACGGCTACCCTCAGGGATCCATCGGGTCATCAATTTATCGCCCGCTGGATCCCTGGGTCTGCCCAGCAAGGCCTGGATGAGAAGGGCCGATTGGTAGACGAAGCTGAGGCTAGCCGCCTCTGCGGCTTGGTAGAGCATCAACGGGGCAGGGTGGAGGATTTCACTGACCAGGAGCGTCGTACTGCGCCTCCATTGCCGCTTTCAATGAACGAGCTGCAGATGGAAGGGTTCAGTCGCTACGGGTATACGGCGAGCGAGGTGATGGAAGCCGCGCAGCGGTTGTACG
>Ga0157359_1000054_pt1 | contig 31967 bp, 23 predicted proteins | sample AttcapACBM3_FD_111482 | JGI IMG/M metagenome (GOLD analysis project Ga0157359, IMG submission 111482) | Fungus gardens microbial communities from leaf cutter ant in Botucatu, State of São Paulo, Brazil - Atta capiguara ACBM3 | ecosystem: Host-associated > Fungi > Mycelium > Unclassified ...
GATTTCATCTTTGGGTTTCCTTTAAATCATTCGGTATTTATAGTCGAGCAAATTAGATAATGTAACCGTAATACAAGAGCTTAATTTTGCTTAAATTAAAATTAGCTTTCATAGCAATCCATCACAGCATAGCCAGTCAATTACGTCTAAGCAAGCCTGTATTTCAAAAAGAAGAAGCCTCTTATGTTAAGAGGCTTCTTATCAAATCATTTATATATCAAACAATATATATTTACTTAAAGGTAAATATCCGGTGGATATGGTGTGTTATCACTAATAGGTGTATAGAGGGTATTCTCAACAAAGAATCCATCTGGTGCTTGAGTCATATCAATTGTTATTGAATCAAACATCACTTGTGGATAGGCCCATATAAACTGCTTCATCAACCCAAGAGAATTGTTGTTTTTCATATCTCCAAAAATTCGTTGCCAAATTGGTGTTCGATAAGGCTTGTTTTTATCAAAGCCATAGATATAAGCAATAGATGCATCTGGTACGAAACCAGATAAATAAGCGACTTTATTTGCAGGATAATTTAAATCTTGGGTTGGTATTTGAGAAACAGCCTGATGAGCTAAATCTAATTTAGCTTCTAAAAGCCAGTCGTAGGCTTCTGTCATGATGTAATCAAAATTTGGATATGAATAATGTTCACTTGGATAGTTAATATAAGTTGCAAGAGTTTGTATTGGAGAGCGAATAGATGGGAAAAAGATTAATGGACATACTTGGGCATTGGCATATTTTGCTTTAATAACTGTTCGGATGTCTTGGCAGGTCTGCCCTAATTTATTTCGTAGCCAAGTTTTAAACTCATCATACGGCGTACCAGTTTTATTCATTGCATCATAAATGGTTCCTAAGTCTGGCGCATACAAACCTGTATCTGCATTAAAAGCTAACTTCGTTGGATAGTCGTAAACGCATGGTAAATTCGTATCGGTGTTATACCACCACCACGGCTCACCAATTTGCATATTGACGTCACATCCACCGCTAACCATAGTATCTGCAAATTCAATAAACACTTTATGCAAATATGCCAAAGCATTTTGATCACTTAAACTAAAAAAATAGCTAGGCGGTTGATAGCCTGTTTTACCTAAATTACTGTTCCAGTCACGTTGTGCCCAAAACTCATTTGCTCCGAGCGAATACATTTCAAAACTCACCCCAAAAACAGGTTGCATATTTGCATTATGCAAAGCTTGAGCATATTTCTCATGCCATATACGAGTACATGGGTTAATTACATCTTGACCTGTGACTAATGTGTCAGGAATCTGGAATTTATTAATATCACTTCTCCAGATCATTTCAGGATAATGTGACATCCCACAATAGTGATTAATAAAACCGTGATATCCCAAAGCAGTCATGTTATCTACTAAGCGCTGAGGGTTCAGATCATAATGATCATCATAACTTGTACATAGGCCATAGTTATGTTGGGGTACAACGACCCTACTTAGATTTAACTTGGCATTTGCACCTGTAACCACCGAATTTGTAATACGGATATAGCCATCTTCTGCTTGGTTTAAAGGCAGTGAAGAATGTCCGTTATAGCTACTGGTGAAACCTGAAAATGCAATTCGCTGAATATTTGTGATTGGAAAGCTATCTGTAGCCGAGAAACCAGCCTTTACCGTATCCCAATTGATGTGAATATGAGCAGATCTTGAAGATGGAACATCGGCGTAGTTGAATAGGACAATATAAGCAATTTTATCTACTCCATTCTCATTATAGTAAACAGTGAGATTTGGAGTTAAGGACTCATTATTCAAAACGGGCATAGATGGTGACAATTCAATATCAAAATCCCACACTACACCTGAGTAGCTATATTGAGTTTCATACGCTAAAAATTTGTGGTCTTTAGAATCATAAGAATCCCAGCTAATTCCAACTAGATCTGTGGTCATGCGTGAGCGAAAAGATGCTTCAAAACCATTACCATAATTCGTAATTGCAAAAGACATGGTTTGTGGACCATCTACTCTCCAATAGCTTGGGCTGAACCGGTCAATAAGTATATTTTGAGTAATGGGTTGAGGTGAAACAATCGAATTATTTTGTGCATTTTCTGAATTATTAATCATGTCATCATGCTCTTAATGGTTTTAAGAAGTTTTATATTAAATAATAATTTTTTTTATATTGTTCAGATAAGTAACAATAGAGTCTAATCTATTAACAGTAGATCATTATAATTGTCTTTAAAATAATATGATGCTAACACATTATTTTAATTATAAAATGAGGTTTGCAATAAGGAGTAATTAATGCCAAATCTTACACAATTAAGCCAATTTAGAATATTGCTTATTTTTACTCCATTTATAACTGTATTAACTGCTTGTAGTGATACGGCATATTATAAAAATACTAAATTAGCAGTTATTTCTGCCTCTAACACAACACCTTACCCAGAAGCAGATACATATTTAGGCGAAAAACTTCAGCCAAATGAAAAAATGATGGCTCAAGAAATATCTAGTGTTATTGAAGAAGCAATTCGAAAAGACTACCCAGCTGGTAAGGCCTTACGAGATGCGCACCCTAAAGCACATGGATGTGTTCGTGCCGACTTTCATGTTCTTGAAAATATCCCAACTCAATATGCAAAAGGTATATTCATTCCGAATAAAAACTATCAGGCATGGATTCGCTTTTCGAATGCTTCCAATGATGCTTCTAGAGCTGACATTGAAAAAGATGCTCGCGGGATGGCTATAAAAGTTTTAGGTGTGCCTGGTCAGAAAATTTTGGAAAGTGAGAAAGATGCGAAAACTCAAGATTTTATTATGATTAACCATCCTGTCTTTTTTGTAAATGATGGGCAAAGATATCTTTCTTTTATGCATGACATTAATAGTGAGAGTGTGATTAAAAAATTTCATATACCTTTCGCTTTAGGACTTAAAGGAACAGTGAATGCTTTAGGGGCAAGAAATTCTAAAATATCTAATCCGTTATATACACGTTACTGGTCTATGGTGCCCTATCAATTAGGACTGGGTAATGAGCGCCAAGCTGTAAAATATTCCGTGAGAAATTGTTCTACAGTTACTAGTGTACTCCCTAAAAGCCCAAGCCATAATTTTTTAAGAGAGGCTTTAAAAGATACGCTGCAAAAGCAAGATGTTTGCATGGAATTTCTGGTACAACCAAGAACCTCTACAAAAATGCTTGTAGAAGATGCAATGACTGAATGGAAAGAAAATGAAGCTCCTTTTTATCGGGTGGCGACTATTCATATTCCAAAGCAAAACTTTGATACGCCTGAGCAGAACGAGTTCTGTGAAAACCTTTCTTTCACGCCGTGGCATGCTTTACCAGAACACAAACCATTAGGGGCAATAAATAGACTACGTAAAATTATTTATGAAAACATAAGCAAAGTTAGACATGATATGAACTCAGCGATCAGACAAGAACCTTAGTCGATACTTTACAATGAATTACTACAAACGAACCGCTTATAAAAAGCAGTTCGTTTGTTGGTAAATGCTTGTTGAATACATACGATATATCTACTCTCTACAAATTAGTATTTTCAACAATACAGCTTGGGCTGGCTAACAGCTTTTTTATTGAATAATCTCCCTTGCCTGTGTCTATCGTGATTCGATCAATAAAATCTGCTAACCATAAAATGAAATCTTCTTCACTTTTATAGTATGGAATTAAGCTGGTGCCTAGCCTAAAAGGTAACCCATCTTGAAAGCTAAGTACCGATCCACCAAAATCCAAAAAATTATATAAAAACTTTAATTCTGTTCCTGTAATTGCTTTTTTTATTTCTACAATTAAATTATTCAAATCTTTCAAATGATCATTTGAGTGAGCTTTATTAAAGTTTTTAGAAATTTTTTCTGCTAATAGTAAGTATTTTGGCATTTCTATCTCCTTATCAATTTTTTTATAAAATATGAGTATAAGTTTAATTTTTTATAAGAAAGTTTTTAGTTTTTTATTAAAGTGTTATTTATTTTTAAAATTAATATACATTTTATGTCATTTTAGTTTTTTATTATTTTAAAAGTGTGAACTACTTGGAAATATATTCTGATTAAATTAATAGGTTTTATTGTGATTATAAAATTGAACATTTTAATAATCACAATCAATAAGCCAAATACCTTTTGAAGTTGAGCTTATTTTTAATTGACTTAAGATGTGTAAAGTATTTTGCTTTAATCCTAAGTCATATTTCGGGAAATACTTAATTTAAGCATTTCTCCAAATTTTCTGAATTCTCTAATCTGATTATGCGAAATATCAAAATCATATTCCCATATGTGCATAGAGAAAAATCATCGAAAAAAACCGCCCCAGAAGGCGGTTGCTGAATTTTGACAGCGATACATAGAAGTGTGGTGGAGACACTTCTATATTTCTTATAATGTTATTTTTCTTCGTTTTTAATTTTCATAAAATCTTCTGATTTAAAGTAGTTAATGATGAGTTCACCCCCATCTGCTGGCTGTGTTGGTATCGATGGGCTCTTAACACCATCACCTTCAGCACTAAACTTAAAATCGGGGGGAATAAATTTTGAAATAGGTGGAAGTTTGGTCTCTCCTCCTGTGGTCATTCTTTCTATAAATCCTGCCAACCATAAAATATATTCATCTTTATTTTTATAATTAGGCATTAAGCTAATATCAATTTTAACGGCGCATTCCTCTAATGGCTTTGTTAAGCATTCTTCAAAGTCAATAAAGTTATATTTTAGCTTAAATTGTGTTCCTTTGATTTCTTTACGGATTACGCCTATTAAGTTATTCAAGTGTTCGGTTGGAGTATCAGCGAAAAGGGCCTTTTCTTCAATTTTTTTGTATACCTTTTCAGCAATCATTAAATATTGTGGCATTTCCTATCTCCTTCCTATTTTTGGTAGGCTGCTCACTCAGCTTTTCAAGGAATTATGATAGAAATCATGTGTTGTAATGTAGTTATTATTAAACCAATTGTAAGTAGTGTGTACTTATGAAAATAAAACTTCTGATAAAACACATCTTATAAAAACAAAGAGAAATAGGTTGCTGTTTTATCAGTAAAACTTATAAATTGTCGAAATATTTGTTTGCAGTAAAGTACATGCTCTATCATCAAGTTAATCAGTCAATATATAGATAAAACTGGCTTTAGTTGTCAATAACTTAAAAGCCAGCCTAGCTTATTTCAATATGGAACTCAGCCAACCCTCTAAATATGCATAGTGACTCCAAGTTGAAAAGCTCGACCTGGTAGTGGTGCAATATATTTTAAAGGAGAGTTTTGCGGTCGTGCTTCTTCATTCAGTAAGTTAGTACCATTTAAGAAAATATCGAATGATGCATTTTTTAGATTCAATTTTTTATTTATCTTAAACTCAAGCAAATTATATGCAGGTAACGCAACTTCTCGAAAGACATTTTTACCTAAATATTCTGGCTCATCATAGTAAATACTTGAGACTCGTCCTGACCAAGAGTCCTGTTTCCATTCGAGATATGAGCCATAACGATTTGTAGGCATATTCGGTAAGTAAATTCCATCATTAGATAACCTTATGCTAGAGGGGTGAGTCGCCTTATTTTTAACTAAATCAGCTAACCCACCCACTTTAATCGTTCCAATTTTATTAAGATTAAATTCGTAGCTTAAATCTATTTCAAATCCTCTAACTTCTGTATCGGTCTGTCTCCAGTACTTCAAAGGTAAACGATTTTGCATTTCTACCCCAGAATGAGTTAAATACATGTAATTCTTAAAATCTATTTGATAGCCAACAATTGCTAACTCAGCATTTTTCCAATTTAATAACATGCTTAATTCTAAATTTTTAGCTTTTTCAGGTCTGAGAGATTGGTTTCCTTCTTCTTGCGTCATGACAGAATAGTGAGCATTACTTGCATAGAGTTCATTAACCTCAGGGGCTCGTTCTGAGATGGTGTAATTGGCTTTTAGATTTAAATAATCGTTAACCTTGAGGCCAGCTCCAACATAATAATGATTTAAATCATAATGTTGATCTTTTTGTTTTTTAGTGCTTGCATTTCTGGACAATTTAAAATCTTGATCTTGAATTTCGTGTTCAACTTTCTCAAGTCGATACCCTGTATTTACATAGAATTTTTTAAAATTTAATTCTTCTTGTAAAAAAATAGCTTTATTAAAAGTGTTAACATTTGGCAAATAGCGTTCTTTACCGCTTCCTTCGATATCTCTATTTCTGATACTAAAACCAAGTGACCCCTTTAATTTTTTAAACGGTGCCTGTGACATTATTACTTCAAGTAGCTGATCACTAATCTTGTATTCATTTGCTTGTGTCGTACCTAAATACTCACCTGATTTATTGGAAAGCTGTTGAAGTCTTATGCTTATATCATTAACCAAAGGAACTGGTTGTAACCATAAAGAATCCAAGGCAAAACGATTTTGTTCAATTTTGACACCAACAGGTATGGTTTCATATTTGTCTTGAAAAGATTGATTCTGCATTGAAAACCCAGGTACGCCGTACTCACTTTTTTTTCTGTCTGCGCTTAAACCAATGTACCCTTTGTCAAAAAAATAGGTTGTCCCTATTCCAGCACTCTCATTTTGGGCATAACTATTCCCTAATTTTTTATAATAATTTGGTGTAACGTCATTATTAACCTTCTTTATGGTATTTTGTGGGGTGTTAGGAATATATGCAGGGTTCTTAGGGTTGATATATGTTTTCCCTCCCCATTTCGATGTTGGTTTATCTGTATAAAATGAAAATTCGCCGTCTGCCCAATCCGGATTTTCAGTCATGAACTGATCTATATACTGTTGCGATGCTTTGTTATAAATCTTTTGAATTCTACTATCTTTTTGACAAGATTCTGCTAATGCACTATTGGTCCCACCCGTATTAAAAAAAACCTGATTTTCGCAGACGCTCGCTTTGCTATACCCCGGTATCTTATAAGATGAGATTTCCTGTTCTGAATATCTTAAGTTTGTTGACCAATGATTTTGATCATTGGTATTCAAATTGAAACCTTTTGCATCTAAATCATTAAATCCTTTTCTATAAACGATATCCATATTGTGGGGTTTATCTTCAATTTTTTTAGATATCAAACCTGATTCTATTTGTACACTCCCTCCTATTGCACTTCCACCATAACGAACACTATTGGAGTTTTTGTTTACTATAATTTCATCAGTAAACAAAGGATCAAATGGGATATTAATATTTCCACTGATTGCATTCATTCCATTAATAGGTTGATCATTTTCCAAGACGAGAACTCTATTGCCACTCAGACTGCGTATCATGGGGGCACCGGAGTTTGGTCCAAATGAAGTACTTTGGATTCCTGAGATATGTTTAAGTGCATCTCCTAAGGTATTGGTCGTATTAATATTTTCTTTGGTCACAACATTTGATTTTTCCTCTGATAAATTCGCCTTAAAAATAAGTGGTTTTAGACGAGTTATATTTTCTTCGGCCTGTACTTGTTGAGTTGCTAACAAAATTAAAGGTATAGCTGTAAACGATTTCATAAATTCCCCCTAAGCATCAAATGTTATGTTATAACATAACATTTGATGCTTAGAAAATTATTTAGATTTTCAGTTTTAATGGGGGCTTCTACTAGACGAGGCAGTTATCAGTTCTTCCTTTGAGTAATATTTATGGTTATCGTTTTGAATGCTTTATTTTTCTAGTGGAGATTTCTTTTTACTTTAACAATCTTGTGTCAAAAATAGTTAAAAATAACCTTTCGGTGTAACTATAGATGGGAAAATTAAGGTTAAACATAACTATTTATCTTCATATCTGTTTGTATTTTATAAATAATAAAAAAGATTAAAATCATATATGCTTAGTTTACATCAATTATATCGCCAATATAGTACTATGGCCCTAAGCGCTTGGGGCTTTACTGATTTACCTTCTTATACAGATACATATGATCCTAATGAGAAAGATATAGTGATAAAGACAAATAATTGGTTGAATGATATTACCGCAGAAGAAAAAACGCGTCAGGGCCTTACAGCTTTTGTAGCTCTTGATGATGCATTTATGAGTATCGCTTCACGTATATATTTGATTAGAAATGCCAAGGAAACGATAGATCTACAATATTATATTTGGACCAATGATTTTGTGGGTAACCTCATCTTGCATGAACTGCTTAAGGCCGCAGATCGGGGTATTAAAGTCCGCTTATTAATTGATGATCAAAATGGGATAAAGCTAGACGGTATATTAAGAAGTCTTTTACAGCATTCCAACTTTGAAATTAAATTATTTAATCCTTATAAATTTAGATATTTACGTGTTTTTGACTATATTTTTCGCTTCAAAAAAGTGAATCACCGCATGCACAACAAGCTCATTATTGCGGATGCCTCGATAGCAGTAACAGGCGGTAGAAATATTAGTAGTGAATACTTTGAAGCAAGTAGTAAGTTTCAGTTTACAGACTTGGATATCTTGTTTTACGGCGATGCGGTACGGCATGCTCAAGCTGTATTTAATGATTTTTGGGAAAGTACCTTAAGTATAAATGCGACTGACATTATTGGAACTTGTGCTGAGCATCATTTAAAGGCTTTAAGAGAACATTATGAGCAATTGCACCATGAAAACCATAGCTTAACTGAAGATAAGCTATACGATGCTCAAAGTTACTTAAAAGAGCTTTTAGAGCACAACCCTATTCAATGGTCTAAAGCGCATTTTGTTGCGGACTCACCAAAGAAAATTTTAGGTACAGCCACTGAAAATGAAATGCTTTATGGGCAAGTCATGTCTATTATGGGTAAACCTAAAGAGCATTTAGAATTAGTTTCTGCTTATTTTGTACCTACCCAACAAGGTACTTATTATTTAAAGCAGCTAAGAGTTCAAGGGATTAAAATTCGTGCTTTAACAAACTCATTTGCTGCGAACGATGTTGCAATTGTTCATGCCTTTTATAGTCAGTATCGCGTAGAAATGCTTAAAAATGGCATTGAGCTTTATGAGTTTAAACCTGTTTTGGAACGGCGCCGTAGAACATGGTATGAAGTCGTAACGGGTAGCGTTATTCCTGCGAAGGGCAAAAATAAGTCAAGTTTGCATGCTAAGTTTTTTGATGTAGATGGCAAAGTATTTATCGGATCATTTAACTTTGACCCCCGCTCTACTTATTTAAATACTGAAGTTGGCTTAGTGATCGAATCTAACCAATTACAAGACCAGATTTCAATTATGTTAGACCAACATTTACCGCAAGTGGCCTATCAACTTAAACTCAATAGCCAAGGGCAAATTATTTGGCTGGATTATCAGTCAAATGGACAAATCGTTGAACATGATAAAGACCCTGGTACGAGTCATTTCCAAAGAACAATGATCAAAGCTGTTTCTTATTTGCCGATCGAGTGGATGATGTAATTATGAATATTACAAGAATCCAATTTCCTTAAAGAATTTTTGGTAGGCATCTGCTTTCTTCTCGAGTGCTAATGGATATGCTCTTGATGAAGATGGTAAACGATATAAGTCGATATTACGCTCAGCAAAATAAGTCGATGTAGAGGCTCCAATAGATGGTTTTTCCGTATTTTCAGGTAAAACAGAGATTAAGGTATCTGTGGCTTTGTCACCAGTAGTCATAATGGTTTGACATAACGGAATTTGCTGAAGTAGAACGGCCAAATCTGTTGGAGTAACAATTTCAAGAAATTTGTCAGAAGCATTGCCTTTTAGGCGTTTAATTTGATAAGCCGTATCAAAAATAGCGATTCCCGTTTCAATTAAAAAGCCTCGGATGAGTTCCTCATTAAAACTTTTCTGGTTTTCAGTTAAAAAATGAGTCTTATCTTGAAAGAAGATTAAGCCAAAAATTCTCCACATATCGTTTTGGAAATTTGGATAGTAAAAGTCCATTTTCCATTTATTACGTGGTGGTGGGAAACTCCCTAGCATTAATAGACGAGCATTTTCAGGTAAAAATGGTTGTAGTGGATGGGTTTCTATCTCAATTATCATAAAAAATCGGTATTTACTTCAAAATTTATAAATAACTTAACGCATTTTTAAATTAATCACGAGTCAAGAAATGCAAATTCTCTTAATTAAACGTGTGAAGGCGAAACGTTTTTATCGTTTCGCCTCAATGATTTCTAGGAGTACTAAGAGTTGAGTACTTTAAAGACTTTCCCCGTTCTAGGATGAGCGAAAGTATTATCTTGATCTAAATTAATGACTTTATCTGAAATGACAATCTTGGAAAGTGGTAGCCAATTTTGCTCTGTTTCAGAAGAAGCCAGACTTTTCTCAAAGGCATTTTCAAAAATTTGCTCAACGACGATTTGCATACCACACATACTCTTTGCATTAACTTCTTTTAAAATATGGCGCTTGGACATTTTAATCTCCATTTTTTTATTCTTAACGTAAAAAATGATAAAGAGTGTTTTGCTACAGTATGTAAAATTTAGCATTTGAAGTGTTTTTTTTGTTTTAAAAATATTTGTAGCTTAATTAAATGAATAGTGAAATAAATATTTAAATTAAACATTTTTAAATTTACTTATCAAACTAATAATTATTTTAGAAAAAGTTAATTTATTTAAAATGAAATTTTAAAGGGGCCAGTTATGAACCCCTCTTTATTTAGCTTTAGACCTGAACAGCATTATCCAGCGAACTATCATCTTTAATTTTATTATTATCCTTACTAATCAATGAGTCAGAATCACTGTCGGTACTAAAGCTTTTACTGTTTTTTTGCTTTTTCTTGTACACACACATACCAATCGCAATACCTGTTCCTAATACTAAAATTGACTTTAACATATTGCACCTCTTCGATTGACGGAGAAACTTTTGAGAAATCAACTTAAATTAATAGCACATTCTTTGTTATTTATGGGCTATCATTTGCTCCGCTTTTGTAATGTATTTAATTTTTATGTTAATTAAAGCGTATAACTATCTAAAATATAAATTTTGATACAAAGCAAAAAGCCTATTCTCTAAAAGAATAGGCTTTTTACTGTATTTCAGGATTAAGCAGTATTATTAATTGCTTTAAGCAATTTTATTTATCTTTAAATACAATTCCAATGTATTTAATGCTGAACTTTTAGTCAAGATGGGAAAGCGATGATTTGCAATTAATTAGTCATTCCTGTGATGAATTTCTCATTTTTTATTTGAGCAAAAGAAAACGCCCATTTCTACTTCTCATAAAGAAATGGGCGTAAGTGAAAACCACTAAAGACCTGAAATACCAAATGTTCTTACATTTAGTATTTTAATTTTAGTTAAAAAAGTGAATGAATAACAATTAAACCAACTGTACTTTTTTTAGTCATTTCGGCCAATAAAAAACCTAAAATAATTCGTTATTTTCAATATGTTTGTTTATAAATTACTGACCAAGAATACGATTTAGCACAGTTAACCAGTTAGAAAAGCAAATTTTCTCTATAAGGTCGTTTGGATAATGCCGCTTTTGCATTCTTTCAATAAGTGTTTGTAACCCACCTACATCTTCAATTTCATGACTAATCAGCGCTCCATCAAAGTCAGAGCCCAAACCAACATGATCTTCCCCCATTTGATCTATTAAATATTCTAGATGTTCTAAAATGACATCTATAGGTGTGTTTGCATCACGCTGCCCATCTTTACGTAAGAATGCAACATCAAAGTTCACTCCCACTATGCCTTTAGAGTCTTTAATTGCGGTGAGTTGAATATCTGTCAAATTTCTAGCTTGTGGGCATAAGGTATGAACATTCGAGTGAGTGGCGACAATTGGTTGTTGAAGAATATTAGCAGTATCCCAAAAAGCGCGTTCATTCATATGGGAAACATCAACCACCATTTTTTTATCAGCACAGCGCTTTATAAATGCTTTGCCCTCATGTGTAAGACCTGCACCCTTATCAGGAGAATGGGGAAACTTTGCGTTTAAACCATGACCAAATTGACTTGGTCTGTTCCATAGCGGTCCAATACTACGAAGTCCTGCCTCATAAAATACATCGAGTAAATCTGGATTGTGTTGTAATGCTTCGGCACCTTCCATATGCAGTACCATAGCTAACTTATGTTTTGCTATGCAGTTCTGAATATCCTGAACAGTTGTGCAAATTTGAATATCGTTAGAATACTCGGCAAGTTGTTTTGCGATTTCGAGTTGTTCTAAACAGATTTGTTCAATTTGCTGTTGTGTGAAGTCAGATGAAGTTTGATCAAAAAGCTTATAAGGATGATGCTGCTGAACATAGGCAAAAGGTGGCAAGAAAATAGCAAACATTCCACCAACAAAACCTGCTTCTTGACAGCGTTTTAAATCGAGATGCCCCGCTAAGCGCTCTTGAATAAAAGCTTGAGCAGGATTGCTATGATCGCTTAACCATAAACGTGTTAGTGCGTCATTATGGCCATCAAAAACAGGGATTGTGCTGTCGTTCATGTCTACTAACTCAGAGCTATTCATCTGCAATATTTCGTACAGGAATATTTTGTTGAGCCGTAAATTGTTTTGAGTTTCGGCTATTACGGAACACCAGTTTTTCTAGAACCGAATCGAATTCACTCTCGGTACGTGCCTGTTCAATCAGTTGATGATATGGCGATTTACCGCAGACAGGGTCTGCATTGCTTGCATCGCCTGTTAACATATAGGCTTGGCAACGGCAGCCGCCAAAATCACGGTCTTTATCTGGGCAACTCCGGCAGCCTTCTGGCATCCATGCATCGCCGCGGAAGTGGTTAAAACCTGTAGATTCATACCAGATTGTTGAAAGCGTTTGCTCACGAACATTCGGAAAAGCAATTGGTAGTTGTCTAGCGGCATGACAAGGCAGTGCCATACCATCTGGCGCTACTGTAAAGAAAATTTTACCCCAGCCATTCATACAGGCTTTTGGTCTTTCTTCATAATAATCGGGTACTACAAAAATCAATTTACACGGATGATTTTGCGCTTTTAACTTGTCACGATATTCGTTGGTAATACGTTCAGCACGTATGAGTTGTTCTTGTGTGGGTAATAAACCTTGACGGTTTAAAAAGGCCCAACCATAGAACTGACAAATTGCTAACTCGACCGTATCAGCATTAAGTTCAAGGCAAAGTTCTATAATTTTATCAATCTGGTCAATATTGTGCCGATGGATCACAAAATTAAGAACCATCGGATAATCGTATTTCTTAACAAGTCGGCACATTTCATATTTTTGTTCAAAAGCATGTTTCGACCCTGCCAAAGCGTCATTAACGACTGGGTCACTTGCCTGAAAGCTAATTTGAATATGATCTAAGCCTGCTTGCTTTAAATGAGAAATACGCTGCTCGGTAAGCCCCATACCAGAGGTAATTAGATTGGTATAAAACCCTTGTTGGTGTGCATGTGCCACAAGCTGTTCTAAATCTTGGCGTACTAAAGGTTCACCACCAGAGAAACCAAGTTGTACAGCACCCATTTGACGTGCTTGATCAAAAACATCAAACCACTCTTGGGTGGTTAACTCATTTTTGTGCTGAGCATAATCTAAAGGGTTTGAACAATATGGGCATTGTAGCGGGCAACGATACGTGAGTTCCGCTAATAGCCATAGTGGTAAACCAACACCATGGGTCATATAAAATCAATCCAGTGCTGCTGCTGGGCAACTAACATATAATCAATAACATCATTGTCAATTTCAGCTACATCGCCAAACTTTTGCTTGAGCTGAGCAATAATTGCGGAAACATTATTTTTCCCATCAATATACTGCCCAATCGCCCCTGCACTTTCATTTAGCTTAATCATGCCTTCAGGGTATAAAATCACAAAGCCATTTTGAGCAGGTTCAAATTGAAAGCGGTAACCTTGTCGCCATGTCGGCACAAGATTGATATCAAATTGTTCTTTATTCATTTAAATAATCCTTTGTGCCATACCCGTTCTTTAGTTACGCTGTGATACGGTGCTTCGTTGTGTACATACGCCAGTGTTAAGGCATCTAAAATGCTCCATAAAATATCCAGCTTAAACTGTAATATTTCTAGCATTCTTTGTTGTTGCTCATGCGTGGTAAATGAATCTAGCGTAATTGTTAAACCATGTTCAACGTCACGGCGCGCCTGACTTAGACGCGAACGGAAATATTCATAGCCCTTATCATCAATCCAAGGATAATGTTGTGGCCATGACTCAAGACGGGATTGATGAATTTGGGGTGCAAATAGTTCTGTTAAAGAGCTGCTTGCTGCTTCGCGCCATGGTGCGCGGCGTGCAAAATTTACGTAGGCATCTACAGCAAAGCGTACACTTGGTAAAACTAATTCTTCGGAAATCACTTGTTCACGACTCAAGCCAACAGCTTCTGCCAAGCGTAGCCATGCCTCTCGACCACCACCATCAGGATATTCACCGTCCTGATCAATCATGCGTTGAATCCATTCTTGACGAACCCGCTGATCTGGGCAATTTGCCATAATCGCAGCGTCTTTTAGCGGAATATTGATCTGATAATAATAGCGGTTTGCAACCCAAGCCTGAATTTGTTGCTGGGTGGCTTTACCTTCATACATCATTACATGAAATGGATGATAGATATGGTAATACTGCCCTTTATCAATAATGGCTTGTTTGAATTGTTCGGTTGTTAAAGCTTCAGGTGTTTGTGTCATAGCGCACCTTAGAGTTCAATCTGCATGCCATCATAGGCAACCTCTACACCATTTGCTTTCAGTTCGGCAAATTGGGCAGAGTCTTCATTTAAAATTGGATTGGTATTGTTAATATGAATCAGCACTTTTTTGGGTGTGTTGAGCTGGTTCAAATAAGATAGAGAGCCACCTTCACCACTAATATATAAATGCCCCATTTCACGGCCAGTTTTTTTACCTACACCCGTTTGTTGCATTTCATCATCTGTCCAGAGTGTGCCATCAATCATGACACAATCAGAACTTTGCATAATCTGCATGATTTGATCATCGATCTTTCCAAGCCCTGGTGCATAAAATAACTGTTTTTGTGTTTTATGATCTTTAATAATTAAAGCAATGTTGTCGCCTTCATGCGGGTCATGGCGATGTGGAGAATATGGTGGTGCAGCGCTTTGAATAATTAAAGGTAAAAATTCTAGATTTTCAAAATTATCGATTTTAAACGCTTTTTTAGGGTTAATCTCGTGATATTGAAGACCACCATTCCAATGCTTCAACATATTAAAAACAGGAAAACCTGTGGTCAGGTCTTGATAGACCATTTCTGTACACCACACATTCATTGGACAGCCTTCGCGCAAAGTCAAAAGTCCAGTGGTATGGTCAAGCTGGCTATCCATTAAAATCACATTGGTAATGCCAGTGTCACGTAAATGACGCGCAGGTTGAGCTGCTTTAAAGTCAAATAATTGCTGACGGATATCTGGTGATGCGTTTAATAAGATCCAGTCTACGCCATTTTCTGAAATCGCAATTGAAGATTGAGTGCGTACTTTGGCATTGATTGTACCTGTACGAACACCATGACAATTTGGGCAATTACAATTCCACTGAGGGAAGCCGCCTCCAGCTGCTGAACCTAAAATATAAATATACATAAAATTAATATCTTATTAGAAAGACATAAGCCCTAGAACAAAACTAGGGCTTATGAGAGATTTGAATAGAAATAATTAACGTGCTTCAAAGTACATTGTTACTTCAAAACCAATACGTAAATCAGTGAAAGCTGGTTTTGTCCATTGCATAAATTTTTCTCCAGTCAGTATTAATCTTGCGAAATGAATCACTTGATTAAATCTTATAAAGCAATTAAAAATTTATTCTAAATAAAAAAGTCACGTTTGTAGATAAGCTTGGCACAAGATATTGTTCGATAATTGTGTTTTTTGTCCAAATTTTAATAAGTTCTTATCAATCAAAGACTATTAAAAGGTCATAACAGATAAATATTCTGCTATGACCGATATTTTTATACGGCTAAATTCATTAAGTGTTGCTGTGCAATATAAAGCTCTTGTCCCTCTTGAGGCTGATATTGTACCCAAGTTCCGTCGGCGCGTAGTTCCCACGCTTGACGATTATCTTTTAGGTAATTGTTTAGCCCATCTTCAATAACTTGTTTCTTTAATTTTTTACTTTCGATCGGGAAACAGGTTTCGATACGCGAGAACAAATTACGTTCCATCCAGTCTGCACTGGCACAAAACACTTTCGTATCGCCATCGTTATAAAAATAATAAACCCGTGTATGTTCTAAATAGCGTCCAACGATTGAACGTACCCGAATATTATCTGATAACCCTACAACCTGTGGTCTTAAACAGCAAATTGAACGAATGATTAGATCAATTTGTACACCAGCTTGTGAAGCTTTATAAAGCGCGCTAATAAGCTGTGGTTCAGTGAGCGCATTTACTTTAATAATGATATGAGCTTTCTTACCGGCAAGACTGTTTTTAATTTCCTGTTCAATAAGCTCAAGCAACTGTGAGTGCAAGGTAAAAGGTGCATGAAAAAGTTTTTTAAGCTTTGCCATTTTGCCCATACCGGTGAGTTCTTGGAAAATCTTATGTACGTCTTCACAAATTTCAGCATCACTGGTCAGTAGGCCAAAATCGGTATAAATTTTGGCATTTACTGCGTGATAGTTACCTGTACCTAAGTGTACATATCTTTTGATTTTATCTTGTTCACGGCGAACCACTAAAATCATTTTTGCATGAGTTTTATAGCCAACAATGCCATAAACCACCACTGCACCTGCTTCTTGCAACACGTTGGCTACTTCAATATTTGATTCTTCATCAAAACGTGCCCGTAACTCAATGACTGCAGTAACTTCTTTTCCATTTCGCGCAGCTTCTGCAAGAAGTTGAACAATTTCCGAGTTAGCACCACTACGATACAACGTCTGTTTAATCGCCAAGACATTTGGATCTTGTGCAGCTTCACGTAGGAACTTGATAACAGGTGCAAATGAGTCAAATGGATGATGAAGTAAAACATCGCCTGCTTTTAGCACATCAAAAATTGGCTTTTTACTGTATAAAAGCTTGGGTAAGACTTGCTGATAAGGTTTATAACGTAAGTCCGGTAAATCAAAATTCGAAATAAACCGCGCTAAATTGACAGGCCCATCAACGTAATAAAGATGTTCCGCATCTAAATCAAATTGTTCCAATAAATAGTTCGCAATTTCTTCAGGACATTTTTTTGCAACTTCCAAACGAACCGCTTGACCAAAACGGCGTGAAGATAATTCACCTTTTAAAGCGACTGCTAAGTCTTCAACATCTTCAGAAACAGTCAAATCAGCATTTCGAGTCACGCGAAATTGATGACAACCTGTGGCTTTCATACCCGGAAATAAATCTGAAATGTGCTGATGAATAATGGCCGAGAGCAAAATGTAATGTTCTGCGCCACCAGAAATATGCTCTGGTATTTTAACAAGTCTTGGTAAAGAACGTGGTGCCGGCACAATCGCCAAATCAATTTGACGTCCGAAAGCGTCTTTACCTTCTAAGGTCACTATAAAATTGAGGCTTTTATTGACGAGTCTTGGAAATGGATGTGCTGGGTCTAAACTAATAGGCGTCACGACTGGTTGAACTTCTTTAAAAAAGTATTCTTTAATCCAGTCTTTATGCTTTTCTAATATATCGCCGTGCTGAATAAAATGAACGCTATAGCCTTGTAGTTGTGGCAACAACGTATAGTTTAATATTTTATATTGTTCTTCAACGGCTTCATGAGCATTTTTCGAAATTTGCTTAAGTACTTCAGTTAAAGGTAAACCTTCTGGCCCAGTGGCTTGACTCATAAGACTAATTTTCTGGATTAAACTCGCCACGCGAATCTCAAAAAACTCATCGAGATTACGCGAAAAAATAATTAAAAAATTTAAACGTTCAAGTAATGGATGTTCAATATCTTTGGCCTGAGCAAGCACTCGCTTATGAAACTCTAATAAAGAGAGTTCTCTATTAATATATGTTTCTAAATTATGCTGGTTTGAGCTAGATAAAGTAGGCAATGATGTCATTCTTGACTCTTATACGTAGTAAAAAGTTAAAATGAATAAAAAAGATTAATTTAATAATTTAAAAGCGATTTTATTCACCGTATATTTTGTAACTGTTTTATTGCAAATTCATGAATTTTTTATGAAAAATTAAAAAATATCCTTTATGCCAATGCTTTATGTACCCCTTTACGTTCATATTTATATACCATCATCTTAGCATTTATTTTTTAAAGATTATCTGATTTAGTTAAGATTTAGTTTTCATCAAATATTCACACAGTATGCGTATTTTTTATGCATCTTAATTCACCAATTGATAAAAAATGACGACTTTAAATATATTATTTAAGACAACATCTTTATGTCTGGCGATGGCTTTATTAGCCGGTTGTAATGATAACAATGACAGTGATTCAAATACATCTGTGCCAAGAAGTAATCAGACTGTCGATATTTTAGCTTTTAATGACTTTCATGGAAATTTAGAACCCCCTAAGCGCTATGTCGATGCAGCCAATCCAAATGACCCATCTAAAACTGTACGAATTCCAGTAGGTGGTGTCAGTTACTTTGCTGATGCAATTAAGAAACTTAAAGCTCAAAATCCAAATAATGCTGTGGTTTCTGCGGGTGACTTAATTAGTGCATCACCACTAACCTCTTCACTATTTTTAGATGAACCAACCATTGATGTCATGAATGACATTCAAATTGACTTTAATGCGGTTGGTAACCATGAGTTTGACCGTGGTACAGATGAATTACGCCGTTTACAAAATGGTGGCTGTCAGCAATATACCAGCACTCCTCCATGTCAAATTAATAAAAATTTTGGTGGTGCAAAATTTAATTTCCTTGCAGCAAACGTCGCAATGAAAAACGATGCAAGCAAAACGATTTTTCCAGCTTATAAAGTTAAAACTTACGGCGGGATTCCAGTCGCATTTATTGGTTTAACCCTTAAAGCAACCCCGAGTATTGTCTCGGCAGCTGGTATTAAAGACGTTGAGTTTCGTGATGAGGCAGATACAGTAAACGCCCTCATTCCTGAATTACAGAAGCAAGGAATTCAGGCATTTGTGGTGGTCATACACGAAGGTGCAGCACCAAGTACTAAGCTCAATGAAAAAACATGTGACGGTTTAAGCGGACCTATTTTAGGTATTTTAGATCGCTTGAATCCAGCAGTTGATATTGTTGTTTCAGGACATACTCACCAATCGTATATTTGTGACTATGCAACTAAAAACCCGGCTAAACCATTCTTGCTTACTTCAGCTGGCCAATATGGCACGCTGATTACTGATATTAAGATTGAGCTAGATGGTAAGACTGGCGACATCATTAAAAAAGATGCTAAACAAATTCCGATTCAAAGTGAGGCCTATACTTCAGGTACAACCACTGTAAGCCTTACAGATCTTTATCAAAAATTTAGTAAGACACCAAGTATTGAAGCAATTTTAGATAAATATCGCCAAGCGGTAACCACTATTTCTGGACGTATTGTTGGTACTTCTACTGCCGTTGTGAGCCGTACTCAAGTCGAAAGTGGTGAAAGCCCTCTAGGTGATATGATTGCCGATGCACAGCAAGCCTCTGCTCTCAAAGCAAGCGACCAAGGTTCGGACTTTACACTTATGAACCCAGGTGGTGTGCGTGCCGATTTACTGATTAATAGCAGTAACCAGATTACCTTTGGTGATATTTTTGCAGTCCAGCCTTTTGGTAATTCGATTGTGACGGTGAGCTTAACTGGTAAACAGATTCGAGATGTGCTTGAACAGCAATGGTCTGGTGCAAATGCAAACTCGCCTAAAATTTTACAGCCTTCTAAAGAATTGAGTTATCAATATTCAGCAAATACAACTGTTTCACCAAGAGCAAGCAATATTATGGTTGCAGGTTCAGCATTGGTTGACACGAAGGTATACCGCGTAACAGTAAATAGCTTCTTGGCAGATGGTGGTGACAACTTTACTGTATTGAAAGATGGTCAGAACCGTGTCGGTGGCGGTCAAGATATTGATGCCTTTGAGAGTTATGTTGCTAAGAACTCTCCGTTAATTATTCCGACTACAACTCGAATTAAAGTCATCAAATAATTCATTTAATGATGCATAAAGGACAGTATGAAGCTGTCCTTTATTTTTATGAAAAGCTAAAAGAGCCTTTATTCAGTATAGAGATTGAGCTCAACACTGCTGATATTGACTCCAGTATTTGCAAAAATAATATCCATAGCTTCATGGAGTAATTCTTTGACTTTTGCATTTTCAAAGCTTGAGGTTTCTGCTGTTTTAAGACAAATCAGATTACAGCTCATTTTATCTTTTCTAATTTTATAAATACTTTTACTTTTTCCTAAGAATACTCTTTTGATAAGTTTACGATTTTCAAACTCAGATAAAATTCGGTAAATGGTTCCGAGCGTTATTTTATGTTCATTTTTAATTTGTGCATAAATACTGACTGCACTTAAACCTTGTGGATTCTGATTTAAAATTTCAAAAACCTGTATTCTCGATTTTTTTATCGGTAGTCCATTTAGTAATGATTTTGATGTCATATTGAATTAACCTTAATGTTTAGAAATATAGAAATTTTTAAAATTATTTTGTCTATATTTACTTGAAAATTATGGGTATTTTTACATTGAGAAGCTCAAAACCTATTCCCCTATGAATAAGCTTTGAGCTGTGTTTTAGCTTAGAAACTATAAGTCGCTTTTACAAAATAGTTACGTCCATAGAGTTTGGTATTAAAGGTTTTGTTCTTATCTTCCAAATCAACATCGGTCAGGTTTTTTACACCATAGTCCAGTGTTAAACGTGGCGAAATTGGCGAGGTAAACGTAAGGTCATAGGTGGTATACGCTGGCAACTCTTTGGTTGCAGAGTACATTTGTTTGCCCACATAACTTACACCTGCATTTACACGAAAGTCTTGAACAGGTGCCCAAGAAATAGAACCATTGGCAAGCCACTCTGGTCGTTCTGTTAAGTCTTTACCTGTGGTTTTGTTTTTTGCATCTAAGTATGTTGCATTTGCTTTAACACCTAAATTGTCAGTGAAATCATAACCACCTGTAAGCTCAACCCCTTTTAGTTCTGCACGGCTTACATTGGTCCAGATTTTTCTAAAATCACCCACTAAACGTGGATCGCCATCACTTAAGGTAATGGCTTCAATTAAGTTCTTCACGTCATTTTGGAAAACCGTAACACCTGCATTCCAGTTTGGACGTGTCACAATTAAGGATGCTTCATAATTTGTGCTTTCTTCTGGTGCTAAATCTGGATTGCCTCGAATATGGCAGCTACCACCACAAGAGATCATTGAATAATTGATGTCTAGCTGAGCAGGCGCTGGAACTTTATAAGCTTGCCCTACACCACCTTTAAGGATGACTCCTTGAGCAAGCTCATAGGCCAAGTAGGCTTTGCCAGTCGTTTTACCATCAAAGTCATCAAAATCGTCATAACGCCCCCCTAATGTTAGGGTGAGTGCATCATTAATATGCGTATCGTTTTGAACAAAAATACCGTAGCTCTTTTGCTGGTTTTTTCCAGTACCGATATAACTCACAACGTCTGTAATTTTCTGGTCTTTATAATCAAAACCAGCAGTCGTGTTATTCATAAGCCAGTCAAAGTTGGCAAAAGCACGCCCAATTAAATTTTCTTGTTTATAATGGCGGCTTTGAGGTGCATCGTATTCACTGTCATAGTCATAAATTTTGGCGGTTTCTTTACCAATATAAGCTTCTGTTTTACCCCAAGCCCATTTACCACGGTGAGCAATACCTACATTGGTACGTTTCATTTCTGATTCTTGAATAGATGTAGGTGCGTCTTGCGTAAGCGGGCGTTTATCGTTGTTATACCCTAAATCTAAGTCTAAAGTTTGCTGATCATTAATATTCCAGCTTAAAGTACCGTTTATATTTTTGGTGTCTTTTTCTACAAAATATGCGCCGTCTGGATCTGGTTTGCCTTTTCTATACCATGCATCACGGTTATAGGCGTCACCTGCTAGAGTAAAACTTAAACTATCAGTTAAACCACCATACAGGTTAAAGCCATAACGGTATTGGTCTTTACCATTGCCACGGTCTGCCCGATTATATTGTCCAAAAATAGAACCGTGTAGCTGTCCGTCTTCTGCTTTTTTAGTAATAATGTTAATCACACCACCCATCGCATCTGCGCCATAGAGTGATGACATTGGGCCACGAATCACTTCAACACGCTCAATACTATTTAAAGGAATTGCACTCCAGTCAAAGTCATTGCCTCGCCACATGGCCCCATTAGACGACATGCGCTTACCATTTAGCAGAATTAAGGTGTAGTTCCCCGAAGTATTCAACATTCCCCTTATAACGATTTTATCTTGCCCGCTGTTATAGTTATAAACCCCTGCTTGTTTTTGTAAAACGTCAGCAAGGCTCAGTGCCGCACTACGTTCAATATCTTCACTCGTGATGACACTAATAGATGCAGGTGCTTTATCTACATCTTGTTCTTTTAAAGCAGCAGAAACCACAATAGTTTTAAGTTTTTGAACAGGTTCATTTTTGCTGTGTTGGTCAATATCTGTATTTGCTTGGACTGCGAATGGAAGCAGTGTTGAGAGGGCGACCACCAACGCCTTTTTCGTTAACGTCATTTCTCGATCCTTATATTTTATAACGATTACCATATGATAATTGTTATCATTTATGGTGTGCCGAGCATGATAGCCTCATGACTTTTATTGTTCAAGATAAAAGTAATTATTATTTATATAATGATAATCATTATTGTTTGTTTTGGTTAAAAAAGATAGTATTGCAGATTGGTGTGCCTAAAAACCTATTGAAAACAAGCTTAAAGTAGACATAACAATGCTCTCTCGATTTTTTATTTATCACCCTATTTTTGTATCTGTCATTGCCATTACTATTCTTATTTTTGGTTTTTTCTCTATTCGGGCAATGCCAGTGGAGCGTTATCCAAACCTTGCTCCCCCAAGTGTTAGAGTGGTTGCTAACTACCGTGGTGCTTCGGCCGAAACAGTTGAAGAAAGCGTAACTCAGATTTTAGAACAGCAAATTAAAGGATTAGATAACTTACTTTATTTCACTTCAAACAGTGAATCTTCGGGAACAGGTAGTATTGATATTCATTTTAAAATTGGCACAGATATCGATAAAGCACAATTACAAGTACAAAATCGCATTAACAGCGCATTAAACCGCTTACCAGAGCAAGTGCAACGTCAAGGGGTAAATATTTGGAAAACCACGGGTGATTTATTGTTGATTGTGGGGTTATACGATGAGACCGGTAAAGCCAGTAATATCGACTTATCGGACTATATGGTCAATCACTTTGAACAACCTCTCTCTCAACTACAAGGGATTGGTGAAGTTGATGTATTTGGTTCAAGTTATGCTATGCGTATTTGGTTAAATCCAAATCAGCTTAGAAATTATCAACTTATGCCGAGCGATATTGAACAGGCACTTGAAGATTACAATACTCAAATTGCTGCGGGTTCCCTTGGTGCAATGCCTTCTGCTTCTGATCAGAATATTTATGCCAAAGTCACAGCGGGCTCGCGCTTAAAAACAGTCGATGATTTTAAATCGGTTGTGGTTAAAGCCAATGTAGACGGTAGTTTGGTTTATTTAAAAGATGTTGCGAGAGTCGAGTTAGGCGCCGAAAACTATGAAAGTATTAATACTCTTAATGGCTACCCTTCCGCTGGTTTAGGTATTTCACTGAGTCCCGATGCGAACGCAATTGAAACCTCGGCTTTAATTAAAGCAAAAATTGAACAGCTCAAGCAGCATCTACCCGCTGGATATAAAGTTGTTTATCCACGAGACAATACGCCGTTTATTGAAGAGTCTATTAAACAAGTCATTATCACTTTACTTGAAGCGGTAGTGTTGGTCGTTATGGTGATGTACCTGTTTTTACAAAATTGGCGCGCCACGCTCATTCCTACCATTACTGTTCCGATTGTGATTTGCGGTACCTTTGTAGTGTTGTATTTGACAGGTATGAGCATTAACACCCTCACCCTGTTTGCACTGGTTCTAGCAATTGGACTGTTGGTCGATGACACAATTGTTGTGGTTGAAAATGTTGAACGGCTTATGCATGAACAACAATTAAATGTTCGGGAAGCATGTTCGGCATCCATGCAGGAAATTAGTGGTGCATTAATTGGAATTACCTTGGTATTAACCGCCGTATTTATTCCGATGGCTTTTTTTACTGGCTCAACGGGTATGATTTACCGTCAGTTTTCAATCACTTTAGCGGCCGCAATGTTACTATCTTTATTAGTAGCCATGTTTATTACGCCTGCTTTGTGCGCTGTTTTATTAAAAAAACAAACTCAAAAACCTCAATGGGGACGAAAGCTTGAAGCTTTACTTGAAAAAATTAAAGTTGGTTTTAGTTACTTAGCGACAAGCTTAATCAAATTTAAAACACTTTCATGTCTTGTCGTGTTGGCTTTGGTCGCTGTTTTAATCATTATTTATCGAGGTTTACCCACTAGCTTTATTCCAAATGAAGATCAAGGTTTACTTGCTGTTCCTTATAGTTTGCATAACAGTGCGTCTATGAGCCAAACACAAGAAGTAGGTAAACTGGTTAATAATTATTTCTTCGAGCATGAAGCCAAAAATATCAATACCGTACTTGTAGTCAATGGGCAAAACTTTTCAGGTAGCGGTCCAAACTTTGGCATGGCATTTGTTTCATTAAAACACTGGAATGAACGTAAAGGTGAAGCTAATACAGCAAGTGCTATACGGGAGCGTGCCCAAAGTTACTTGCAAAAAAACTTACCCGCTAAAGTCATGGTGGGTATGCCAGCAAGTGTTGCAGGTTTAGGTCAATCTGATGCCTTAGAACTTTGGCTCAGAGATGTAAATGGTCAAGGACGCGATGAACTCATTAAACAATATAAAGACTTAGAAAAAGAATCTCACAATTACCCTGCATTTGAAAACCTAAGTCCGCTTGTGAGCGAAAATAAAGCCGAAGTTTTTATTCAACTCGACCAGAATAAAGCCAAGATATTAGGGATTGATCAACAAGCGATTCGGTCAACGCTATCGACTGCTTGGGGCGGAAACTATGTGGGAGATTTTGTTGAAAGAGGCAAAATTAAACGAATTATTATGCAAGGTGATGCGGAGTTTCGCTCTAAACCTGAAGATTTAGCTTATTGGCATGTGCGAAACAATACTGGTGGAATGCTTTCACTTGCTCACTTTGGTCAAAGTCAGTGGACAGGTGGCCCAGAAACACTCACCCGATTTATGGGACTTGCGGCCATACAGCTTGAAGCCAATGTAAGCTCTGGCTTTAGCTCAGGTCAAGCAATGCAACAGTTAAGTGATATGGTGAGTAAACAATCTGGTGTAGATGTCGCATGGAGTGGCCTCTCGTTACAAGAGCAGCAATCGAGCCAGCAAGCCTTATTTTTATATATTATTTCTATTTTATTTATTTTCTTATGTTTAGCTGCTTTATATGAAAGCTGGAAAGTGCCTCTTATTATTTTGCTTGGACTTCCGCTAGGAATTACTGGAACTATTGTATTTGCTCAAATCTTTAACTTACCAAACGATGTGTATTTTCAAATCGCGTTACTGACAGGTATTGGTTTGTCTTGTAAAAATGCAATTTTAATTGTCGAGTTCGCAACTAAAGCCATAAAACAAGGTAAAGGCTATATGACTGCGGCATGTGAGGCTTTAGCTCTACGCTTACGTCCCATTTTAATGACATCACTGGCCTTTGGAGCTGGTGTTATTCCCCTTGTCGTTGCTACAGGTGCTGGTGCAGTGAGTCGACATGAAATTGGGATGAGTATATTTGGTAGTGTGATTATAGGAACTGTACTGGTCCCTGTATTTACGGTGTTTTTCTTTGTGTTGGTGCATAGTTTGCCGACTATGCAATGGTCGGTTGGCAAAGTTTGGTTTAGTCGTATGGGAAAATATAAAAAGGATCATCCATCTTTATAAAACAAAAAAAAGCAGATCAAAGATCTGCTTTTTTATGATTTAGCTTTAAGCGACTAGTTTCTCAATCCATACTTCTAAAGTAGGTTGTTCTGCTAAATCTTCAAAGCTCACCTGAGCACCATAAGCTTGCCATTTACCTACCAAGGTCATTAAGCGAACTGAGTCTAAGCCTAGCATAAGCAAATCATCATTTAACTGAATGTCTGAAGCAGGAATTTGTAGTTGTTCACTTACCGCTTGAACAATCCCTGCTTGAGTTAATGGCGAGGCTGCTTGTTCAAATTCCCAAGCGCGAGTCACTTGCTGGGTGGTCATGACTTGTGCGCAACGTGTACTTGCATATTTTAAAGCCATATCATGTTCTTCACGACTAAAGTCAGCGAGAGCATCCCCACACAAAAATGGTTGTATGTTCAACATAAATGCTTCTGCTGCACTCATGAGGCAGCCAATATGGGCATAAACACCACAAATAATGAGCTGATCGCGGTTTGACTCACGCATAAGTTGTTCAAGCGGAGAAAACTTAAATGCGCTATAACGCCATTTTGTTAAAACGGTATCATTTTTCTGAGGCGTAATTTCTGGCAAAATTTGAGTAATATATGGGTCATCTTTTAGACCAGTTCCCCAAAAATCGGTTAAGAGTTGGCGATGTTCAGGTGTTTGATTACCAGGCTGTGCAGTATAAACCACCGGAATATTAAACTTACGTGCAGTTTCAATCAGTTCTTTGGTGTTTTTAATAAGCTCTGGAATAGGCGCATGAGTTTGATCATAAAAATCTAAAAAATACTGCTGCATATCGTGCACTAATAAAACGGCGCGATTGGTATGCAACTGCCAATGAGTTTTATTGGGTGTAAACTCATGGGCTTGAGGCATGTTGTAACTTGCAATTTTGGGAATACTCATCAAATTTTTCCTTTTTTATCTTTAAGCAAGAATATTGGTGTTAGTTTCAAGTTGTTGACGTAATCTTTTTTTGTCTATTTTTCCAAAGGCCGTATAGGGAAACTGCTCTATAAACTCCACTCGATCGGGAACTTTGTAGGTAGCAAGGCCATAGTCTTTAAGATGCTGACGAACTGTCATGGCAAGGCGAACAGGGCTTGGATCATCGGCTTGTGATTGCCATGCAACAAAGGCACAGCTTTTTTCACCCATCATTTCATCAGGCATGGCAACCAGCGCTGCCAAGCGGATTTGTGGATGAGTTAATAAAGCTTGCTCTACTTCTTCAGTCGCAATTTTTTCACCAGCGCGATTGATTTGTTCTTTCGAGCGTCCTTCGACAACAATGCAGCCATCGTCACAAATACGAACTAAATCGCCAGTACGATAAAAACCATCTGGTGTAAAAGAACGTGCATTATGCTCAGGTGCTTGATAATAGCCCCGAATGGTATATGGGCCGCGAGTGAGTAAATGACCTATCTGCCCCGCTTCTACGGGTTGATCGTTGTCATCTAAAACTAAAATTTCATCATCTGGTGAGACTTTTAAACCTTGAGTATGAATAATTTGTTCTTTCGTCATGTTAAAACGGGTGTAATTCACTAGCCCTTCAGCCATGCCAAAAACTTGTTGTAAATTGACCTTAAACTCATCAATTAAACGTATGGCAACCGCATCGGGTAAGCGTGCTCCACCCACTTGCAAACAACGTAGAGTCGATAATATAGGGTCTTGATCTTTGGCCGCTTTATCCATCCAAGGCCGGACTAATGCAGGAACTAAACAAGCATCTGTTACGCCGTGTTTTCTAATCAGTGGAAATGCCGTTTCAGGGCTTGGATCTGTACCTAAAACGACCGCACCACCAGTATAAAAAATGCCTAAAGAGCCAGCCGAACTCATTGAAAAGTTATGTGCCGCAGGTAAAACCATCAGTAAGCGTGATGATTGACTGAGTTGGCAGATTTTCGCGCTCTCCCGCACACTGTAGAGGTAATCATCATGAGTACGTGGAATGAGTTTCGGAACACCGGTACTGCCTCCTGAAAGCTGTAAAAAAGCCACTTGATCCGCCGTAGACGGAGAGATTGCATCCGCCAAAATATTTGTTTCTTTTAATAAATTTTCGATAGCAATAAAATTACCTGCATCTCCAAGTACAAATACATGTTCTAAGCAAGATGCAGTTTGCTGAAGCTTTTCGGCAAGCTCTCGGTAATCAAATTTTTGGGCACCAAAATCAGCACAGAAATAAGCTTTTGCTTGCGTCTGCTTAAAAAAGCTACTGAGTTCTGCATATCGATGGGCAGGCAAAGACATGATTGGTAAAGCACCTAATCGTATCAGTGCGAAAAATAGAATATAAAACTGATAGCGGTTTGGCATTTGGACGACGGCTTTATCACCCGCACGTAAGCCATATTGATATAAATGGCTTGCACAGCAGTCAACCAAGTGATCAAATTCTTTATAGCTAACAGCTTTGTCACCATCGTATACCGCAATATTTTGTGCGTACTTTTGAGCACTTTCCCGTAAAAAATCACTTAGGTTTTGCCCAATCCAATACCCCTTTTTACGGTAAGCCTCAGCAAATTCTGCTGGATATGGCACAGCGCCCACTAAATAATTCATTGTTGTCATCTATTTATTCCTTATCGTGGTAATTGTTCTGGTGAAATCTGTAGACCATCCAGTACGGTACGAAATTTTGCAGCGGTTTCAGCATGTTCAGCCTGTGGACGAGAAGCTTCCACAATGCCTGCACCGGCAAATAAACGGGCAATATTCTGATAAATCCGGGCACAGCGAACAGTTACCGACCATTCACCATTACCTTGTTCATCTGCCCAGCCCATAGTTCCGGCAAATAATTCACGATTAAATGGTTCAAGTTGTTGAATTAAATCTTTCGCGACAGAACTTGGTTCACCACAAATTGCAGGTGTTGGGTGTAAGCGTTCAATTAAGTCGAAAACATGCGTATCGGCTTGCTTAAGTTCGCCAGTAATGTGTGATGCTAAGTGCCAAAGGCGTTTGGTACGAATGAGGGATGGTTGTTTGGGCACATGTAGTTGCTTGCAAAAAGGTGTGAGTTCATCAGCAATCATTTCGATGACGAGTGCATGCTCATGTTGATCTTTTTGTGAAGCAAGTAATGCTCTAGCGTTATTTTGATCTAAAGTTGGATCGTCATCACGAGCCAATGTGCCAGCAACAGGTTTACTCCAGATATGTGAGTTTTGCTTGGCAATTAAAAGCTCGGGGCTTGCACCCACAAACCACCCTTCGCTTTGAGGATGCCTTGCGACTGCATAGTTATATCCTTCAGGATTATGCTTGGCCAAGTTATAAAACACGTCTGAGACAGGAATCTTTTGATCAAACTCAATTTGTAAAATACGAGCAAGTACGGCTTTATCGAGTTTTTTGGCTTGCATTTGTTGTACTAAATATTCAACCTGCTGTTGATAGTGTTCACCTGAAGGTAAATAATCAGCCTTTCTGAAAGTTAAGGTATCAAAATCAATATCAGATTGTGCATAGAGTACTTTTTGATAGATTTTTGCATTTTGCATCAGCATTAAATTGACATCTGCTGCCGAGCAAAATGGTAAACCACCCATAATTTTGACGTCTTTATAGCCCTCTACTACAGCTTTCTCTAGTTGAGCTCGGGCTTCTTGTAGCCAGTCTTTTAGAAGACTTTGGTGTGGAACAGAAATATCCCGTAGTTTCTGATGACTATTGATGGTGTATTCAGGAGTAGTAAAAATAAAGCCAGCTTCTTGATTACACTCTAAAACCTCTTGTGCTAATGCGATGTGACTTTCAGTAAAATTTTCTCGTTGGATAAAATACGGATGCTGTACCGACATCTCGCAACTCCTTATAAAATTATTTTGTTGTGATGAATGAATGTTTAAACGCCTAGTGTGGCTCCCCCATCAACCACAATTTCTTGCATCGTAATTTGTGAAGCTTGGTCTGAAAGTAAGAAACTTACTGTGTTTGCAATATCTTCAGGTTGGGCAAGTTTTCTAAGTGGAATGCCCGTGCGGTATTGGTTTAAATCTCCATCAATTACCGCAGGTGGAGGTGAGTTATCTGTCCAAAGCTGTTGCTGCATTTGAGTTAGGGTAGAGCCTGGTGAAACGATATTGAGCCTGACTTGATGAGGTGCGATTTCAAGTGCAAGATTACGGCAATAATGACTCAACGCTGCTTTAGTCGTTGCATACATACCCAGTTGCATACGTGGCATACGTGCACTGTTTGAGCTAATGGTGACAATGCTTCCCTGCTTTTTTTCACAAAAATGTTTGGCAACTTGTTGGCTAATTGCAATTGGCGCCATGACATTGACTGCAAAAAGACTTTCCCAGTCCTCTGTTTTTGCGTCGAGCATTGAACGCATAATTAATACGCCTGCTGCATTCACCAAGCCCGTAACATCGTATTGTCTTAAAATCTGATTAAGCAAAAGTTCGGTTGATTGTTTTTCAGTAATATCTTGCTGAAAGCCTTGCCAACGTGAGATTTCACTGTCTTCTAGCTTTTGTTTGATTTCCCATTGTTCTGGATTTTCCTGTCGGTCGATACCGACAACCTGATACCCCTGTTGCAATAATTGTTTTGCAATAGCAGCTCCGATACCTCTTGCAGCACCAGTGACTACGATGGTAGAGCCCATGTTTTACTCCAGTTTGACTTGATCATTAAACTGCGCAACATAATTGCAAATAATTATCATTATTATCAAGTGCGATAAATATCAAATATAAACTTACAATCAAAATCAAGTTATTTATTAACCATAAATTTGATTTATTTTATTGATTTTTAATAACTTTAATAAAACACATCTTTTTTTATTGATTATAATGATAATTGTTTTCATTTACTAATGAGAATCATTTTGTTAATTTTACCGCGCTTTCTTGTCGAGATGGACTCAAAATGAAGCCATTTTCTCAACCCTTACATCCCCTATTTCAACAACTCAATATTGGGAGTGAAGTCTGGTGGAATACTGTTAAAAAAATAGGCATTCCACTGGTGAGCCTACAAAAAAATAAAGCACTATGTACCTTTGTTTGGCGTAGTCCTGAGCCTAAAGAAAGCATCCGTGTTTATATTGATATCTATTCACAGAGCCCTTCTATCTATCAAAAGTGGAATCGTTTTAGCCATATAGCTGGAACGGATGTGTACTTCTTTGAAATAGACCTTCCATTACAGTGGTCTGGTAGTTATGTTTTAGTTGTCACGAAAGATAAAGCTCCAAACACAAACTGTAGTACTACTCGACGTCAGTGGTGGCAAACTCAGCTTAAAAAAAATGCTCAAATTGACCCATTAAGTCAGCATCAGTTTTACACGGGCCATCTAGCTCGATATATCAACCAAATTCAAATCCAAAAAAGAAAATCGTTAATAAACGACTGCCCTATTACTAAGACATTTCAATGGACAAGTCACTTATGTCAACAAGATTACTTGGTTGATATTTTTATTAGTGGTGAATCAGCAGAAGGAAATCTGCCATTAGTTATTTTGCTTGATGGACAAATCTGGAGTAGAGAACTTTCGATTCTTTCAGAAATTCAAAATTTGACTATTTCAAACGAGATTCGTCCAGCAGTTTACGTTTTTATTCACAGTTTAAATAGTCAACAACGCCAACAAGATTATGGCTGTCATGATGTGTTCAGTCAGGCGTTAGTTGATGAACTCATTGAAATACTATTAAAAGAATATCCTTTTATTTCTAAAAACGACATTACGTTATGTGGCCAAAGTTTAGGTGGATTATGCGCTTTACATAGTACTTTGTTGTTCCCGACCATTTTTACTTCTCTGATTTTACAGTCTGGATCTTATTGGTGGTCAGATTTTTCAAACAGTAGTTTAGGGCAAAAACACAAAGGTAATATTTTAGAACTGCTTCA
>Ga0157359_1000057_pt1 | contig 31415 bp, 37 predicted proteins | sample AttcapACBM3_FD_111482 | JGI IMG/M metagenome (GOLD analysis project Ga0157359, IMG submission 111482) | Fungus gardens microbial communities from leaf cutter ant in Botucatu, State of São Paulo, Brazil - Atta capiguara ACBM3 | ecosystem: Host-associated > Fungi > Mycelium > Unclassified ...
CGGATTCGAAGAGCTGTGTTTCAGTTTCACTGAGTTTGGCGTTCTTACATGCAATTGTGAAGTTAAAGAAAAAATGTGGGGGGACAAAAGAGGGACATTAATTTTCAGAAACAAAAAAGCCACCCTAAGAGGCGGCTTAAATGCATGATTTACATCACTAAATTTGGTGGCCCCTGCTGGGTTTGAACCAGCGACCAAGCGATTATGAGAACTATGAAAGGTATTAATAAAACAATGATTTACCTATAAAACAGAGGCTTATGATAAAAATAAAGTTCTATATAGGTCTATATTTCCAACCTAATGCGACATTTTTGCGACACTTTAGTCAAATGATGGGAGATTGAGTACAAGTCGCAAAATACGTAATTTTGATAAACCCTTTTCATAATTTGCAGCTCTTCTAATTTCTTGGTTGATGGCAGAAATCCATTCCTCTTCATCAGATAAATAATTTTTTAACATACCCCAGTTATAACGTGACTCTAATGCGGTTTTTACAGTTAACCAATCCTCACGTGGTTTAGATAGCCAAGTATCGACAAATTTAGATGCAGGTATTGTCTTTAGGATTGGCATATTAGAATATTTTCCAAATGAATAAGAACCGGCTGAAATTGCTGTTCTAAACTCGCGCAAGTCTGTTTTGAGTAATTCTAATACCTCATCACCATAAGACGGATATTTTTTTTCTAAGGCAAGATCTCGATTGTAAGTTATAAACCTAGCCAATCTCTCGACATTTATTCTATATTCATCTTTAATCCAATATGCATAACCATGTGCATTGTCTTGTTGTTCTTCTTGTGTCTCACGAGCATCTTTTGTTGCTGGCGGAAGTTTGTCATTTGAAAGTAATTTAGAGACATAAGTTTTGTATTTATTTTCTAAATTATCATATTCATCATCAATTTCTCCATTCATAATGAGCATGCACTTTAAAGAGAAAGTATGTAGGATGTCACCTATGTCTGTAATATCTAAGGCATCTTCTTCATTATCTATTCTTACCAATGCATCCTTGATAGATTCGTCACTAAGCTTATCAAAGTTCATTAGTGCAACCCATGCTGGGGAATTTAAAGGATCACTAAAGTGGTGGCTTTCATCTAAATAATTTGTTATTTCTATCTTGTTGTAAAAACCATTGCATATTGTATTTTCTAATATTTTGTCGCTTAATATTCTAGAGTCAAAATCTATCTCTGCCATGGTTTCTCTAAAAAGATCTTTCATTTTACCGTAGTTGCTCTTTTCAGCATCATTCTTTATATTAAAATCCATATAGGCAACTTTGCTTCTTGCTTTAATATCTTCCTTAGTTATTTTACCACTTCTAAAGCTAACCGAAATACCACAGAACATTAAGATTAGTGCTTTAATCTTGGTGCTTTTTTCAAGATGTTTTTTTTCAAGACAACTGTATAATCGTAAGCAATCGTCAATTGCTTGTTTTAATATTCTCAAAGATTGGCATTTGGAAGCGCAGAATGCAGAAAGAATATAATCTTCAATTTCTTTCGCAGCTGTAGGTGCTCCCGATTTCTTAATAAAAGCATGATGTGCTTCTTTGATATTTGGTTCTATTAATAAAATTTGACCAAAAATTTTCTCTTTAACTTTGTTAAGCTCTTCTTGGATAATTTCATCATGTGCAATCACAATAACTCTGCATTGATGATGTTCAACATATTTGTTTATGCAGCCTAAGATTTTGTTTAAATCCATGTTGGCTCTTTCCAAATCATCAAAGACTATTACTTTATCATTCTTTACTTTTTCTCTGATGAACGCCTCGGCGACTCCATTAACAATTCCTGGAACACCAAAAGTGATTTTTTCGGTTCCTTTTAATGCATCTTTTATCCGTGCGGTTATTTTTGGTATGACTGATTTTGCAGGAAACATTGACAAAAAAACAGCTGAGTAAATTTCTTGTTGGCTGCTCAAACCGAAAAGACTAGTGTAGTAAATGTTGTCCATGCCTAATTCATTTATTACCTTATATGTCTTTCCAGTTCCCCACTCTCCTTTAACAAGAACAGCGTATCCAGGACTTTCAATTTGTTTGTAAAAATTAAAAAAGTTGCTAACTAGATCATTGTTCATTTTTTACTCTTCAGGCTAGAGAGTGGGTTTAATTTTATAGCATCATCAAGATGATCAGGAGAAAAGTGAGAATAACGCATCGTCATCTTGATATCGCTATGCCCGAGAATCCTTTGTAGGACCAAAATATTACCTCCGTTCATCATGAAATGACTCGCAAATGTGTGTCTTAAAACATGCGTCATTTGGCCTGCAGGTAGTTGTATTCCTGCACGTTCCATAGCACTCCTGAAAGCATAATAACATGGCGAAAATAGAGAACCGTTCTTCTTAGGGAATTTCTCAAGCATTTCAGGATCAACAGGTATAGTTCGGTTTTTTTTTCCCTTTGTTTTAATAAAGGTGATTTTCCCTGATGATATTTGTGAACGATTCAACTGCTCAGCTTCACTCCATCTTGCACCAGTGGCAAGACAGATTTTCACAATTAACTCCAAATCTTTTGCAGAACTATTGCGACATTCATTTAAAACATGCTCAATCTGCTCTGAAGTTAGATAAGCCATTTCACTTTCTTCGGTTCGAAATTGTCTTACCTTTTCTAAAGGGTTTGGTGGAGACCACTCACCTAACCGCTTTAACTCGTTAAATACGGCTAAAAAATAGGCTTGTTCAAGATTCATAGTTCTGGGCGAAACTTTGCTGATACGTTTAGTTCGAGCAAATTGGCCATCTAATCTTTTTGCTCTGTAAGCAGTAAAAAGTTGAGCATTAAACTCAGTAGCTAATGGTGATCCCATGCACTCAGCAGCCCAAAGCATTGTAGTTTTACGCTTTAAACCATCACGTAATGTAACGCCATGACGTTCAAACCATAAATGCACAAGATCAGATAGGCGACGTCGATCTTTTCCATCTCCTAACCAGGGAGAATCTTCTAATTGCTGGAGAGTATAATTTTCAAAAGCAAGCGCCTCGCCTTTAGTCGCAAACTTCTTGCGAACACGCTTTCCTTGTTTGCCATCGCTGCGGTTAACTGAATAGAAATCAGCAATCCAATCACCAGAGGGAAGTTTTCTTACTGTCATAATTATTTAAGCGTGAGAACAACTCGACCAATGACATTGATCTCATCAATGCCACAATCAAATGCCATGCCTACACCGCTTACACGTACTTTCTTTACTGGTATACGAGTTAAGGTTCGCACGCCTACTTTACCCTCAATCTCAACCAACCACTCATCATCGTAAATCTCAGAAAATTGGCGCTCAACAATGTATTGGGTGATGCCATCCAAAATGCATGTCGGATCTGTAGGAACAGGTTTACCTTGCAAGAACGCGACTTTATCAAGCATAAAAATGCCTGCGTCATAAAGGTGTCCATCGACAATTTTTTGTCTTGGCATCTTTAGAACGTCCAATTCCTCGCTATCGAACTTCTTCCCATTTCCTGTAGCTAACCATTCAAGGCTTGCACCTGTTTCTGCAATGCATCGCACAACAATATCCGCGGGAAACCCCCCGCGTTTGTATCGGCCTGAAAGGCTGCTGGCTGCCATGCCCAGATGCTCTGCAAGCATCATTTTTGATGTAAAGCCGTACGCAGTGATCACCCGATCTAAGACGGGGCCGCTTTCCATTTCAAAGTCAATTGTGGATTTGTGCATTACGAATTCGACTATCTATTTAGCGAAGTAATATTTGACACTTCGTAAAATACGAAATAGTCTTGCTCCTGTATTCGTTATCTACCAATTATTGCCCCACATTGCCGTGTGGCGGCTCAACGGGAGTTTGCCTTATGCGTCCTAACATTACAATCGTCATTCCAGAACCATACCTTCCCCTGGAAGAGTATTGCCGTCGTACGGGTACTAACAAAGAAACCGCTCGCAACTTAATCGAATACGGAAAGCTGCCAATTAAACCAAAAGGTAAACAAAAGAAAGGCTTAGTCGAAGTTAACATGGCTGCTTTGACAGTCATGGCGTTGAGCGAATGTGATATTTCTCTTCAGGCGTAATCCAGGCTATCAATTCGTAAGGTGCGAATCATGTACGATTATAAAGTTTCAGTACGAAACTATCTCGATGATGCCTGCCGCCAGTTTTCACTGGCACATAACGTTACAGAACTGGCTAAAAAAGTTGGTATGCAACCGGCCACACTGCGCAACAAGCTGAATCCGGACCAGTCGCACCAACTGACCTTACCTGAACTGCTGGCAATCATCGATCTCACCGAAGACCCAACCATTCTTGATGGTTTTCTGCGTCAGATTAATTGCCAGCCTTCTGTGCCCATCAACAATGCCAGACCTGAAAACATGCAGTTTTGTGCATTAACTGCTGTGGCCAGCGTCGGGGTAATCGCTGGGGAAGCGGTTTCAACGGAAAAGATGACCGTTGCACGCCGCAATCAGATTCTTAACAGAGCCAGTGATGCAATCCGCAGCCTGTCTTTACTCGTCTATTCCGTTGAAAGTCGTTTTCAAACCGTGCCGGTACTGGCTGCTGCCGTTGATGTGGTAAGCGCCTCAATGCCTGGCATCGTTGTGTGAGGTGAATATGTTCGTATTCGTGAACCTGCTAAAGCGCCAGTCGCCATCAAAACAGCTGCCTGCGTATGGCCACGGCACTATCCAACTGCCCAACGGCCTGCGCTGGAATCCGGCTTTTACCCGCAAAAATCATGAGGCAAAGCATGAATGCAAATGATGAAAAATGGCTGGGGGTGCTGCGCCAGATGGTTTCTGGTCACAGCACACAGGCATACACCGTCTGGGAACGGCTTAGCGAACACCAGCGCGGAATTATTCTGCACGCGGCAGGCTTAAAGGCGCGCCACTGCCGTTATTCGTGGGGCCAGTTCACTGACCATGAGTTACATCAGATAAAGCGTGGCCTGCAGCGCTTGAAGTGCATGGTTGAAATGTTCAAGGGGCTGGGGCCGCTGGCGTTTCAACAGGAAAAGAAACCATCACCGAGCGCGCTACACGCAGCGCGATCAGTCCCTACCGTACCGGGGACACCAGTACATGAACTGATAAAGGCGCGGCAGCAGCTGCGCAAACCCGCTGACAATCGCGCCCACTGAGGAAATGTTATGAATATCATCACCGTTGAAAAAAAAGGGCTGCTTGAAGATTTCCGCGACTGGGGCGTTAACCCTGATTATGCCGAGTTCTTCCTGAGTAAGTGTGACACCGAAGGCGGCACAGTCGCGCTTAAGCAATTTGTATTTAACGACACGATCCAACTGGACGACAAAATTCAGTGGCTGCTGGTAAGTTCTGCTTTCTGGTGCCGTGCATTCCGTGAGGCAGAAACCCACACGCAGCAGACTGAAGCGCTGAGCGCAATCCGCGCAATTTACTTCGCCGCTGGTTTCCTTGGAGCATCGCCCGTTGTAGCGCTTATCCGGTCATGGTGGAGCGTGTCTTACGAATTACATTTGCTGTCATCGCCTAACCAGTCGCAGATGCAGGTAAAGCCTTTCCGTTCCTCAATTCTTAATTCGCTGTTTAACCGCTAATAACCCGACGCACGATTTTTTGGCTTTCCAACGGATAGCCGGGGCTTCGTGTGCTCTTAATTGGAGAAATTGCCATGAGAATGACCCGTCAGGATTTAAAAAAAGAAGCGGCCGGCAGCACTGAACTGGTTCAGGAGCTGTGCAGTCAGGCGCGTGTGGAAGGTGGCAAGGATGTGGCAACAAAGCTGTCAGGCCGCCTTGATCGCCTGGCAACACACGCAGCCAATAAAGGACTGTCTGCTGTTGAGATTGTTGAACTGATTCGGCAGGAAGCCGAAGCGATTGATGGCAAGGGCGGTGCGCTATGGCAGTAAAACCAACTCAGGAAGCGTTCACCCTTGCAATGTGTGTGCTGAAGTGTGCTCAAAAAACTAGCATTAAAGAGGCGGCTGACGAGCTGGAAAAGCTTTTTTATAGTCCTGAAGAGTTGCGAACACTGCATCAAACCCGCGAAAAGTGGAGGTGCTATCAAGACAGTTTACCAGCGTCAGCGACTTCAGAAACTCCGACGCAGCAACATACTCTGCGAGGTCAGTGCAGCTAATCGAACGGTATAAATAGCCGTCATGAAACAAAGCAATTTTATAAGAAGTTATGCCTGAGTCGTTTTCCTGAACGGCAAGCCATTTCGTAATGCGGACGTCATGCGCAGGGCGTTCGCAATCTTTCAAATATTTGTTTTCCATAGCTTCCTTGAGGTAAATGTGAGCGTTCATGAAGTTCTAAATCATAATGGCCAGTATCACGCCGTCAATAAAATGCGGCGTGAGTTCTTTGCGCCTGGCGCACCGCAGGGCATCACTCATACAGAGCTTAAACTCTGGCATTGTGATTCAACTGATCATGAGTGGCGCAGCCAGTACCTGCATGATATTCCGGATTACCTGTCCGGATATTTTGGCCAGCGATATGAGTCGCTTTTAAAGTCACCAAAAAACGGTCGCCGCCGTGCCAATACGTTCTTACGCAACACTATCGGTAAGAGCGTATTGCCACGTCTGAAACTTGTGAATGCAGCATGGCAGCGTGATTACTCAACCGGTATGCCTTCACCTTTCAAAGATAACCTTGATGATCTGCCGGGCTATGACCGGGACCGCGTGCGTGATCTTGCTTATAATATTGCCAGTCATTTAGGCGAGGCTTTCTACTCCTGGGCTGAAATGACCGCGCCCGACGATAAACCTGATGAAGACGAGCTGAAGCAGCGCACGGCTCAGGGTTATGTATTTCTGGCGCAGGAAGCACTGAAATGCGGCACCACGCCGCCTTTCTGGCTGTCAGTTAAAAAGACCGGCAGGATTAAACGTCGCAACGCTGAAAGCGCGATTCTGCGCATGATGTCACCTGAATGGTGGCGGGTTCGTCTGCAGCGTCGTCGTGATCTGCATCGTGAGCATATGGCTATTGCCGTGGGGCAGGTCCAGAAGGCTGCCAGTCCCTACGTTTCACGCGGAACACTTGGAGAGTGGGCAGAACAGAAAAAGCGCAACCGCGAGTTTTTCAAAAAGTTTGATCTGGTTAATGAGGATGGTGATCGCATTGCGCTGGCCGATATGGTCAACCGCAGCAATGCTAATCCGGCTATTCGCCGCTGTGAGTTAATGGCGCGTATGCGCGGGTTTGAAGATATCGCCAATCATGAAGGCTATGCCGGTGATTTTTACACGATCACTGCGCCGTCATGTTTTCACGCCGTACACAGCAAAGGTGGGTTCGTTTCACATTGGAACGGTGCAAATCCGCGCGACACTCAAAAATATCTCTGTTCTGTCTGGGCAAAAATCCGGGCTGCGCTGTCCCGTGCCGGTATCCACGTTTTCGGCTTCCGGGTTGTGGAACCGCATCATGATGGAACGCCACACTGGCACATGCTGCTTTTCATGCGTCCGGAACACGTTGACGAAGTGCGGGACATTATGTGTTACCACGCGCGGATTGCTGACAGTGAAGAACTGAACACAGAGAAGGCGTTAAAAGCACGTTTTCATGTTGAGCCAATTGATCCCACCAAAGGCAGCGCAACGGGCTACATCGCAAAATATATTTCTAAAAACATCGACGGCTATGCGCTTGATGAAGAAAGCGATGGTGAAACGGGCGGGAATGCGCGTGAAATGGCAAAAGCCGTTTCAGCCTGGGCATCACGCTGGCGCATCCGTCAGTTTCAGCAGATTGGCGGTGCGCCGGTAACGGTATGGCGTGAACTGCGCAGGCTTGGTGAGCAGCACATTGAGCATCCGGAAATGGATGCGGTTCTGGCATCTGCAAGCGTGGCTGTTGACTGGGCAGCTTATACACAGGCGCAGGGCGGTCCGCTCGTAGCCCGGTGCGATCTGGTTGTGCGTCTGGCTTATGAAATTACCGAATGCGGCAACGAGTACGGTGAAGACGTTCAGCGGGTTCAGGGGGTTTACTGTCCGCGTGCTGCCGGTTCAGAAGTGCCAACACGTTTGGTTAAGTGGGAAAAGGTCGCCAAACTGGCCGAAGCGTCAGCGGAGGCTGGCTTTTCTGGCGGCAACGCCGCCCCTTGGAGTTCTGTCAATAACTGTACGGGGCCGAAGCGCCGCAGGTTAGAGGTGGAGCTGAAAGCCAGGGGATTTGAGGGCAGTGATGAAGAAATTGAGCGGTTATTAAGCGGGGCTGCGATCTCTTTCAGGGGGCATGGTCTTTTGAAGTATCAGGCGGAGCGGTTGATAGACGTTCCTGATACCAATTACAACGAGTGCTGGCCGGGCTGGTCTTAGGCTAACGTACGGTATTGCATAGAATTTATACCAGATGAATCTCAAAAAAAGATTCATATTTTGTAATGGATATTATACTGTATGGGCATACAGTATTTAAAGTAAGGGAGGTTGAAATGTCTGCGTCGTTAAGCCAGATAGTTAAGGTGGAACGGATTGATTTTATAGTGAAAATGATGACTCATTCACTTGTCGAAGATAAACGCCGCGCATTACTTGATGAATGGTTAGGAGAACTGACGGCGGACCTTTTAGCAGACCTGAAAAGCGAAGCGAGGAAAAGCGCCCCAGTAAATGAGGGGCGTTCTTATTAAGATGCCTGGAGTAATTTTAAAGTCAGCTGTTTCTGTTCTGCTGACATACCGCTGATCACCTGCTGAATCAGTAAGTCGCCTTTCTTTGCGCTAGGACTGATTGTGTGGGAAAACGTCAAATTCATTACAAAAGTGTGTCCGCACTCTACGTCTGCACATGCGCAATAGATATCTGCAATATCACGATGTTTGCGGTTAGTTTTACGGATGACCGCCTTTGATTTGCACTCTGGGCACTCAATTTTTAACACGCGCATTTTTGCGGCTCCGGCGTTGTAAGTTTGCCTGGATTTTATCCGATTACGCCTCATGCCGCATCCTTGTTCTTTGATTGCTGGGAAAATTTCAGGTGAAGGTGTTCCGGTACTTCCGGATCACCGTTCACCGCCATCATGAGGCGGCGCTGAAGTGGTGCCACCTCGTTTTTTTTGTAAGTAGCTTCCACCTTTTCCGGGTCACCCAGTCCGGAAGTATTCTGTGGAATAATCCCCGCAAGGCCAGCCGGAAAGCGGTGCGCGTTCAGCACGTCCTGCGCGCTGATGTTCTTCACGTTGGCAAATTCATCTTTCGCGCCAATGTCACCCATCTGGATAAACTGCACGCCTTCCTTATCCCCGCCGGGGATGTTCACCAGAATAGTGCTGAAGTTGCCGATCCCCTTGCTGTTGGCCAGCTGCTGCTCAATCTCTTCTTCCACCTCATCCGTCATGTTCGGGTCCGTGGTGTAGAGAATGCCGCCGGTGTGCGCGCCGTTGTGATAGTACCGGCGGCGGAAAATCACCGCTTCGCTATTAAGCAGGGCGGAGTGAATGCCGCCGATATAGTCCGGCAGGCCGTAAATCTGCTGCTGCGGGTCATACATCCTGATAAAAATTACATCCTTTTCAGCGTATACCAGCGGTTCACCTTTCTGCAGCACCACAAATTCACCATCCCTGCGGCGGCGCATATACAGGCCGGGCATCGGTTCCAGGGCAACCACATCATCCCAGCCGTTACGGATTTTAACGAGCGCCAGATCCCCGAACGTCAGCAAATCCATCGCGCCAGCCTCCAGGCTGTCAAATGTCAGACCGCCGCCCAGGTAGTCGGACAGCACCATATTTTTTCGCGCGTGCAGGATGCCGCCGTGCTGGCCGTTGAGATTTACCAGCTGCGCCAGGGCAAGGCGGTCAATCGGAAGGCTGTAGTGGTCAAAATCGTTGTCATACCATACATCGCGGTAATCGGTGCCGGTGGTCAGTACGGGTTCGGGCTTGCCGAAGCGCAGCACGGACATTTTGCGCTTACCTGCCGCCTGCTGTGCGCCGCTGGCGCGTTGCTTATATCGTTTTTTCATGCTGTCTTCTGAAACTTCCATTTGGATTTAGGTTTGTGCTCGTAGTTGAGCGGCTCATTATCCAGACCGTGCATAATTGCCCAGGCTGCCTCTGCGTGGCCGGTTTCTGCCGTGCGATCAGCGACGAAGGTAACCGCGCTGCCTGATTTCGTGACAGCGCGCCGGATGGACATAAACGACGCCGCCACCTCCTTAAGGTCCGAATCCCATTCAATGCGTCCGCTTTCGATGACGTCCGCCGCCTTAAGTACCAGGCGATTTTTAGTGCTCAGGTCGTAGCGGATAGGTTTAAGCACGCGCATGGCAAACGGGTGGATGTTGTCGTAAACACCCTGGCCGATCCCCGTCACGTCTACGCCCAGATAGGTGAAGTTGTACCGGGCAAAGAGTTTTTTGATCTCGCTGGCCTGGTGGCGGAAGTTCATGCCGCGCCAGTTGATGATGGCCAGCACGCGGAACTTCTCACCGGCCAGCACCGGCGGGGCCATAATTACGAATGTAGACAGGTCGCCGGAGCGGGCAGGGTCATAACCGCCCCATACGGGACGGTCGCCAAACGGGCGGCGCGCTTTAGGGTCGTGGTCCTGCCAGAACGTGATATCAGTGCCGCATTTTTCCAGGTCGGAAAAGCTGAACACCGCGTCTTTACTGTCAACGAAGACGCACATGTACAGCATATCGAACGTGTCTTTGCTGTAGCGGTTACGCAGCTTGTCGATGCTGGCGAGGTTAAAGCCGTTGGCAATCGCGTCTTCCATCGTGATGACGTAGCGCCACTGGCCATCGGGGCAGAGGCGTCCGCCGTCGCGCATGGCGTTAAACGTGGGGAACACCACGGCGGCGCGCTTTTTACTGCCTTTTTTCCACTCCTCACCGGTCCAGAACGGGTAAGCCTGATGCGTTTTGGCTGATGGCGTTGAAAAGTAGGTGGTGCGCCATTTGTCGTGTGTGGCCATCGCAGACGCCACTTCATTCAGCCGCGCGAAGTTTGGAACCCAGAAATATTCATCACAGTAGAGGTGGCCGCTATATGACTGCGCCGTGTTCTTATTCGTGGACAGAAAGCGCAGCTCTGCGCCGTTGCTCAGACGGATAGGATTGCCGGTGAGCGTGATGCCGAAGTATTCCTGTGCGATGTTAACGATATACGAGCGGAAAACCTCCGCCTGCGCACGTGAAGCGGAAAGGAAAATCTGCGGGTCGCCGGTCAGCACGGCGTTTTCAAACGCCTCAAAAGCAAAATACCAGGTCGCCCCGATCTGGCGGCTTTTAAGGACGTTACGCACCTGCTGCCCGATGTTCAGGCGCAGGTGTTTCTGGTAACCAAACAGGTGTTCTTCAGCCCATGCGTTCAGGTCGTCTTCCGTCAGACCGGATACGTCATTTTTATTGTATTTACGTTTACCGCGCGGCTGGTCGCTTTCCTCTTCGCTGCCGCCGTTGCTGCTGCCTGCAGATGCCGGGCGCGCGGCGGCCAGCTTCTCCTTATGTTTGTTATTCTGCGCGCGCAGTTTGACCGCATGGGCAATCAGCTGATCCAGTTCTTTCAGTTCCAGCTCTGTTTTGCCGTCGCGCCCGGTCAGCAGCTGGATGCGGCGCTCAATCGCATCTTCAGTGCTTTCGTGGCTCAGCATATCCGCCCAGCCTTCCTTTTCTGCCCAGTAATAAATTATCCGCGCATTTGGCAGATTTAATTCACTGGCAATTTCCTTCGGCGTATAACGCCTTAAATACAGGGCGCGCGCAACGCCGCGTAATTCATCACTGTATTTAGCCATCCGTTAATTTCATTCCTTTATTTGCCTGAACGCTATTATGCCGGTGCGGAGTAAATAAAAATCCCGCGTTGATTCTTTATGGTTCGTTTAATTGCTTATATCCGAATACAGTAGAATTTGTCAGGGTGCGGCAGGCGTATAATTCATTAATAATGGCCCTGCTGTTACGGAGGGCAGGAAAATTTATGTCACAGTTATGTACTGACTGGCTGTGTATTGCCACCGAGGGAGATACGGTTGACCGCCGGGAATTAAAACGGGAATGGTTAATTGATGCAGCTGAAACATATAACCCTGAATTATACGCCGCACTTATTTGGCCGGAGCATGAACGCTATTACGGAAATGGGGGAAGCGTAAAAGAGGTTATGTGGCAGGAAGGTGATGACGGGCTGGTAAGGCTTTACGCAAAAATCAGCCCGAACATGAGCCTGATTGAAGCCAACAAACGCGATCAGCTTCTTTATTTTTCGGTAGAACTGACCGAAGACGGAAACTTTCGCGGCACAGGGCGCAGCTATCTCGAAGGGCTGGCGGCGACGGACTCGCCTGCCAGCGTGGGCACTTCACGTATGCGCTTTAGCCAGCGCAAAAAAATCAAACCCGGCTGCTATCGCTATAAGTTTGGCCGGACTGGAAAAGTGGAACAGGAACCAAAAATGAAAAACTGGCAAAAGCTGTTTGGCATTCAGCCTAAAAAATTCGCTGAAGATGATGCGACTAATGATGCGCCTGAAGACAGCGACAAATTACAGGCGCTGGCTGAGGCTCTGAATAATCTGGAAGGCCGTGTGTCTGCAATCGAAACGCAGCTGGCCAGCACGCAGGAAGATGTGGATACCATTGCCGAAGTGGTGGATACGCAGGAATTTGCAACGCTGCGTGAAAACATCGGGGCAGTCATTAAAAACTTTGGAAAGCTGGATAGCAAGGTTACCCAGTTACCTAAACGTAAGCCCGGCGATAAGCAGGAAAGCCGCAAATTTAAATTCATCTAATTTCGCCTTCGTCAGGGAAGTTTTTATAAGTCGCATTATTTGCGAGAGGGTTATTTATGAAGTTAAACAAACGCGCACTGGAATTTATCGACGCTTTTTCTGCCGGTCTGGCAGAGCATTACAGCGTGACGAATCCGGCCCGCGCATTCAGCCTCACCGATCCGCAGGAAACCAGCTTACGCGCTGCGCTGCTGGAGTCCGTGGAGTTCCTGGACATGATCACCGTGGCAGACGTAGACCAGCTGAGCGGCCAGGTCGTTTCGGTGGGTGCGTCCGCACTTCATACCGGGCGCGTGGCTGACGGGCGTTTCCGTCGCAAAGTCGGTGTAGACGGCAACGATTACAAGCTGGTCGAAACTGATTCCTGCGCGGCGCTGAAATGGGATCTGCTTTCACTGTGGGCTAACGCCGGTGATGAAGGTGAATTTTTCCAGATGGTGCAGACGTTTTCAAACCAGGCGTTTGCGCTGGACATGCTGCGCATCGGCTTTAACGGCAAAGAGGTGGCGACGACAACCGATCCGGAGAAAAACCCGAACGGCGAAGACGTCAATATCGGCTGGCATCAGCGCATGAAAGGCTTCAAAGACGGTTACCAGATTATGACCGATAAGGTCACCCTGGACGATGCCGGTGATTATCACTCACTGGATGCGATGGCCTCTGACCTGATTAACGCAAAAATTCCGGCACAGTTCCGTAACGATCCGCGTCTGGTTGTGCTGGTCGGGGCCGATCTGGTCGCGGCGGAGCAGTACCGCCTGTATCAGAAGGCGGACAAGCCCACGGAAAAAATCGCCGCGCAGATGCTGGGCAGCACCATTGCCGGGCGCACCGCGATTATCCCGCCGTTTATGCCGGGCAAACGCATGGTGGTCACGCCACTGTCAAACCTGCACATCTACACGCAGCGCGGCACGCGCCAGCGTAAGGCGGAGTTTGTGGAAGACCGCAAACAGTACGAAAACAAGTACCTGCGCAATGAAGGTTACGCCGTTGAGGAGCCGGAGCTGTACGCGGCCATTGACGAAGATGCGGTGACCATCGGCAAGGTGACCGAACCGGCAGAGGGCTGATTATGAGTCTTTCACCCGCACAGCGACACAGCCAGCGCGTGACCATGCAGCAGCAGCAGGCGCGGCTTGAGGAAGTAAACACCACGGCCAGCCTTCACCTGCAGATGCAGGAAATCATGGAAGACGTGGCGGTATTACGCAGCCTCGATACCACGGCAGAGCGCGTGGCCATGAAGCGTGATGTGCTGCTGCCGAAGTGGATGCCCACGGTCGAAAGCTATCTCGAACTGGGCCGCGTGTATGCCAATCCGGTGTTTGCATACTGCGTCGTCTGGCTGTTTGACGTGGGCGAGTTCGATCAGGCGCTGGACTGGGCAGACATTGCCATTGCGCAGGAGCAGGCCACGCCGGAAAACATCAAATCACGATTCCCGGCTTTTGTGGCCGATCAGATGATGAACTGGGCAGAGCAGGCAAGCCAGGCGGGTGAAGACTTAGAGCCTTATTTCTCGCGGACGTTTGAGAACGTTACGCAGCGCTGGCGGCTGCACGAGGAGATTACCGCTAAGTGGTTCAAATTCGCGGGGCTTCTGCTGCTGCGTGATGAATCAGGACAGGCGCGGGCGGCGGCGTCAGATAGCGTCGAAACGCTGTCTGAAGCTGACCGACTGCTGGCGGCCGCCGAGGCGAAGTATCACAGAGCAGGCGTAGGCACGATGCGCAAAACGATTGCGGCGCGCATCCGGGCGCTTACGGCTGAATAACGACTACCGCAAGCCGGGTGGGCGCGGATGAGGGCAGAACACGCAGTGTAATGCGCCGTGGATTCCGGTCAGCCCACCTTTTTACGGGGGATTTTATGTTCAGTGGCAAGCCGATTGAATACCAGGATAGCCCGCTGACCAATGACGGATTCTGGCCGGATATGAACCTGTCAGACTTCCAGCGCAGCCGCAGTATTCCGGCTGACGTAGACACGGAAACAGTGGCGAATGCGCTGCTTACGGCGGCAGCGGAGGTAAACAGCGGGCTTGCCGGTGTGCAGGAAAAGCACCGGGCGGCAGGATACCAGACCGCTGCTGACGTGCCGGGGGTCAGCATGAACGGCATCAGTCAGCTGGCGGCGCAGTATAAAAAGGCGGTGTATGCCAGGGCAAAAGCGGACCTGATGGGTGAGTTTGCGTCTGTTGGCCGCCGCGAGTCGCATCCGGGACAGGAGAGCGATGAAACGCGCAAGGGATTGCTGGCGGAGGCGTCAGTGACTATCCGCCTGATTAAAGGGCTTAAGCGCGCCACGGTGAGGCAGGTATGAGCACAGGAAGTCAGCTTGAATCACTGACCAGCTTTATTAAGTCAGAAATGCCGCAGAGGGCCATGCAGTCATTCACCAGTGAAATGACGGGCCTGAAAACCATTCCCGCCGCGCGTGATATGGGGCTGGGTCAGGTGCAGCTTTCGGTGATCCGCTATGACGCAGAGCTTATCTGGGAGCGTTTCCCGTACCGGGAGTGCGATCCGCGTCTGCTGATGGCGCTGCTGGAAGTGTGGCAGGCGATTGACTCACAGGACCGGGATTTATTCAGCCAGGTCGGCATCACGAATGCCGATCCGGACTGGGACATTGAGTTGATTGACGAGGAAACCGCAATTGTGACCGTTACGGTGCCGATGGCGGAGCGGCTGATTATCGTGCCGGATGAAAACGGGCCTGTTCCTTATCAGGGCGGACGTTACCGGCTGGCCGATCCGGAAATCTGGACGGCGCTGAGCGCGATGATTTACACGGAGGTGGCGGAGTGATTTTCGGGGCGGAAATTAACGCCGCGCAGCTGCGAGACATGCGCCGCCAGATTGCAAAGCTGGAGCTGCCCGATAAAAAGCGCCAGCGGCTTATCTGGCGCATGGCGAAGTATGGCGTGATCCCGGCGGCAAAGCGCAACGTGCGTAATCAGCAGTCACCGGACGGCACGCCGTGGCAGGCAAGAAAAACGCGCCGCAGGGGGAAGATGCTGCGCAATCTGCCGAACCTGCTGCACATCCGCGAAATGCCCGAAATTGAAGCGGTGCGGCTTTATCTGCAGGGCGGCGGATATCGCAACGGGGATAAAGCAGTACCGGCAGGGACCGTGGGTTATGCGCAGCAGGAAGGCATGAAAACCAGCGTCAGGGCGCGCGGTAAGGGTAGCACCGCCCCGGCAGGAAAAATGGCCACGCTGGCGCAGGCTAAACGGCTGCGAAAGCTGGGCTACAGGGTAAGGCGCGGTAAGCGCTGGCGTAAGCCGCCGTTTAAGGAAATTACCGAAACGATGGGATATGCGCAGGCCGGTCTGCTGATCCGCAAGCTGACAGGGCGGGCGGCAAAAACGGTATGGACTGTCGATGTACCGTCCCGTCCGTTTCTTGGGATGGGCAGCGACGATTTCAATAAGGCGCTGGCGCGCCAGCTGCAGGCCATTGGCTACGGCTGGGACGTTAATGCGCAGGATATCAGGGGAAGGGTATGAGCTGGCCAAATGTAACGGTCAATCAGCTTAATCAGCTGCAGGGTGAAACAAAGGATATTGAGCGCGTCGTGCTCTTTATCGGACGCGGCGCAACGAACGCCGGGAAGACGCTGGCGGTTAATACGCAGACCGATTTTGATGCGCAGCTGGGTGCGGCGGATTCGGAGCTGAAAAGTCAGGTTATGGCCGCGCTGGAAAATGCCGGTCAGAACTGGTCCGCATTCGTTCACGTCCTGGCCGAAGATGCAGAGCTGTCGGCATGGGCAGATGCCGTACTGAGCGCGCAGCAGGTGGCATCCGTGGAAGGGGTCGTGTTGTGCGCGGATGTTCCGGATAAGAAAGAGATTAACGCTGCCGCCTCGCTTCGCAGCGCGCTGCTGGCGAAGTTCGGACGCTGGGTGTGGTTCATTCTGTCAGTTGGCGGTCCGGAAACCGGCGAAGCCTGGGCGGATTATCTGACGCGCATGAGCAAGCTGCAGAGCGGAATTTCTGCGTCAGCGGTGCAGCTGGTTCCGCGCCTGTGGGGCAATGAGCCGGGCGTGCTGGCCGGTCGCCTCTGTAACCGCGCCGTGACTATTGCTGACAGCCCGGCGCGCGTTAAAACCGGGGCGCTGGTAAGCCTGGGCAGTGACAGTCTGCCGGTTGACGGCACAGATAAAGTGCTGGAGCTGGCCACGCTGCAGGCGCTGGAAGCGCTGCGTTTCAGCGTGCCGATGTGGTATCCGGATTATGACGGTCTTTACTGGTCTGACGGGCGCACGCTGGATGTGGAAGGCGGGGATTATCAGGTGATCGAGTACGTGCGTATTGCTGACAAAATTGCGCGCCGCGTGCGCCTGCTGGCCATCGCCCGAATTGCCGATCGCACGCTGAACAGCACGCCGGGCAGCATTGCCGCCGCGCAGCAGAGTTTTGCGAAGCCGCTGCGTGAAATGTCGCAGTCAGTCCAGATTAACGGCATCCGTTTCCCCGGTGAGGTGAAATCGCCGCGCGACGGTGACGTATCAATCAGCTGGAAAAGCGCTAAACAGGTGGAGATTTATATCGTGATGCGTCCGGTTGAATCGCCAAAAGAAATTACCGTGGGGCTGTTACTGGATACCAGCCTGGACAGCACTGAGGGGGCAGCATGAGCCAGCGCATCAGCGGTCAGTCATTCGATGTAAACATCGACGGGGAATTACTTCACGTCGAAAAAATCTCACTCGATATCACGGACAGCACGGCGGCGGCGTCCACGCGCGGCGTCCCGGACGGACACGTAGCCGGGGAAGTCGCTGCAGAAGGTGAGATTGAGCTGAGCAGCAAAACCTTTCAGCAACTGACCGCGAAGGCGCGTGCCGCCGGGTCATGGCGCGGCATCGATACGCTGGACTTCCTGTTTTATGCGAAGGTCGGCAGCGAAGAAACGAAGGTTGAAGCCTTCGGATGCAAACTGGTGCTGAGTAACGTGCTGGATATCGATCCGAAGGGCGGCGCTATCAGCACGCACAAGGTGAAGTACTTCGTGACCAGTCCGAAGTTCGTGAACATTAACGGCGTGCCGTATCTGGAAGCGGCGGCAACGGAAAGCCTGATCAGCTAACGGAGACACGATGCAGGACCATGAAAAAACACTGATGCAGCTGCTGCTGCTCGGCGGGATTATCGCGCTGGGCAAGGTGCTGGCCAGTAATGAAAAAATCACGCCGCGCCTGATTGTCGGACGCGTCATTCTGGGGTCTGCCATTTCAGTCGCGGCAGGCGCAGCGCTGGTGCAGTTCCCGGATATGTCGCCGCTGGCGGTTAACGGGGTCGGGGCAGGACTGGGGATTCTGGGGTATCAGTTCTGCGAAATGTGGTTACGCCGCCGTCTGGGTGGCGACGATAAGGAGAAGTGAAAGTGACGCTATCGGAAAAGCAGCAGTTATTTACCGGGCTGATTGCACAGCTGATCACCTGGGCGAATGATCGCGGGATGCGCCTGACGTTCGGGGAGGCATACCGCACGCCGGAGCAGGCCGCGCTGAATGCGAAGAAGGGCAGCGGCATCGCCAACAGCCTGCACACGCAGCGGCTGGCGGTGGATTTTAACCTGTTTGTTAACGGCGAGTATAAAACCCGCACCGAGGATTACCGGGCGCTGGGTGAATACTGGGAATCACTGGGCGGTAGCTGGGGCGGGCGTTTTAAGTCGAACCCTGATGGTAACCACTTCAGCCTTGAGCATAACGGTGTTCGCTGATGGCCAGAAACGTGCTGTTTGTGCTGGCCGGTCTGGGGCTGGCGTTTCTGGCGGGATGGACCGGGGCTGAGTGGAAGCGCGACAGCGTGGAACTGGTCGCAGAGCGTGCCGCCGGGATTGCCGCTGACAGGGCGCGTGATCAGCTGCAGGGTGTGGCAAGCGAGTCAGCCAGGCAGCTTGAAAACAAACTGGAGGAATTAAAAGGTGCGATACCGGCAGGCATCCGCGCTGAACTGGATAAGCCCGTTTTCAGTAATGATTGCCTGTCTGGTGATTATTTCAGGCTGTACAACGCCGCCAGTGAAAACGCAGAGCATACCCTATCAGGAAAATCTAAAAACAAAATGTCCCGTTAATCTTCCCCGATTAACCGGCACCAATGGCAGAGCCGCAGCAGAATTATTAATTCAGTGGATTGATATTTATTCAACCTGCGCGGCGCGCCATAACCAGCTAATTGACGAAATTAATTTGAGAGAGAAAAAGCATGAGTGATAAAAAAATTGAAATGACCATCGCAGGCAAAGACGTTTCTTTTACGCCGAACGTCACCGCCTATAACAAATATATCAACGAAATCACGATGGGAAATAAAGTTTCCCCGGCGCATAACTTTCTGGTTCGTATTGTAACGCCTGAAACAAAAGACGCGCTGCAGGAATTACTGGAGCTGCCGGGTGCGGCATTACAGATTGTGGGCAAGGTGCTGGAAGAATATACGCCTGAGCTGGAAATCACCGTAAAAAACTGAGTGAGCGGGTCCGGAATATTGACGCCAACGGACTCGAACAATACCTGATCTTACGCCGTCGCTGGCTGCCTGGGGAGGATGACAGCGCGGATAACCTTGCCGCCGCGCTGTGGCTTGATAACCGGCACTGGGAAAACCAGCGCATTGCCATAGCAAACGGCATTGCGCTGGCGTTTAAGGGAAGCGAATGAAACAGCTGGAATTTACGTTATCGCTGATCGACAAGGTAACGCGGCCGCTTCGGCAGGCACAGGCAGGCGTCACGGAATTTGCAGACAAGTCCCGCACCGCTTTCCAGCGCGTGGGCGTTGGCGGCGCGGCACTCTGGGGCGTGGGTCAGGCCATCAAAGGCGCGCTGGGTCCGGCCATTGAAATGTATGACGCACTGCAGGAGCAGACCGCGCGCGGCATCGACAGCACTGCGCTGCAGCAGGTGGAGAAGGATGCAAACCTTTTTGCGATGACTTACGGCAAAAGCGCCGTGGAGTTTGTGCAGTCAACGGCCAGCATTAACGCCGCCATAAGCGGCCTGACCGGTGACGAGCTGCCGAAGGTTACCCGGATTGCTAACCTGACCGCCGCTGCGCTGGGCAGTACCGCAGCGGAGTCGGCAGAGTTCATGGGGCAGATGTTCGGCAACTTCCGCGAGGAGGCGGAGCGCCTGGGCAACGTGCAGTTTGCGGAGCAGCTTTCGGGAAAAGTGGCGTTTATGCGTCAGCGCTTCGGCGTGGAAATGGGTGCAATCAAGGATTTGATGGAGGGTGCGCGCGGCGTCGGCACTAACTACGGTATCGGCCTTAATGAGCAGCTGGCCGTGATGGGTGAGCTGCAGCGCACGCTTGGTACGGAGGCCTCCGGCGCTTACGAAGGATTCCTGACCGGCGCTGAGGATGGCGCAAAAAAGCTGGGCATGAGCTTCAAAAATGAATCCGGAAAGATGATGTCCATGCCGGAAATCCTGATCAAGCTGCAGGCTAAATACGGCGCGAGTATCACCGGTAACGTGGAGGCGCAGAAGGCGCTGGATGATGCGTTTGGTGACAGTTCGGCGGTGGTCAAACAGCTGTGGGGCAACGTGACAGCGCTGCAGCGTAACATCACCGAGCTGGGCGGCAACGACGGGCTAAAGCGCACGCAGGAAATGGCCGCGAAGATGGTTAAGCCGTGGGACCGGTTTATTCAGATTCTGGAAGCCATCCGGCGCGTGATCGGCCTTACGCTGATCCCGGTGATTTATCCGCTGCTGAACCGTCTGGCGGATATGGGGCAGACGTTCGCGCGCTGGATGCAGATGTTTCCGAACATCGCGCGCGTGGTCGGATATGTGGCACTGGCCGTGCTGAGCTTTGCCGGTGCAGGCGCGGTGGCCAATATCGTTATGGGCATGACCACGTTTGTTATGACCGGGCTGCGCGGCATTGTGATGGGGCTGCTGCTGGTTACGCGCCTTTACACCGGGGCGATCTGGCTGGCCAGCGCAGCGGTCAAGGCTTACGCGATAGTTATGCGTACCCTGCGCGGCGTACTGCTGGCCGTGCGTATGGCGTCAGTAATGACCGGCGTGGCCATTAACTTTATGAGCTGGCCGATTCTGCTGATTATTGGCGCAGTCGCATTGCTGGCCGCAGGCTGCTATCTGCTGATCGCACACTGGGATGCGGTTAAAGCCGCCGTGATGAATACCGAAGCCTTTCAGGCTGTATCCGGTGCTGTGGCCGCTGTAGCCGGTGTATTTGGCAAGGCCTGGGCGTTTATCAGCGAGGGCTGGCAGAGTTTTGTTGCGCTGCTGTCCGGGTTTTCCGTGACGCAAACGCTGGGGAATATGGCCAGCGGGATAATGAACCTCTTCGCGAACCTGTGGGACAACATTAAAAAAACGGCCCTGAGTTCACTGAACTGGATTATCAGCAAAATAAATAAAATCCCCGGCGTGGATATTGCGGAATTTGGTGAGCCTGCCGCACCGCCGCCGCGCATCGAAAATAACCTGACAACCGGCGGCCAGTTAAAAGGCGTTGAGACAGGCGGAATTAATAAAACTATTTCCAGCAGCAGCCGGAGCGTGACGGATAACAGCAAACGCATCGAAAAAGTGGAAATTAATACAGGTGGCGGTATGACGCCGCAGCAGCTGATGGAGTGGCAGGAGCTGGCAGGATGAGTGAATTACTGTATATCGGTCTTCTGATTGAAAACGGAAACTTTGTTTTAAATACCGGTAAAGAGCCGGTCACCTGTAATAACCGCAAAAGCATTCAGCAGGATATTGCGCACGCAATTCTTGAATCCGGGCTGCTGACGGAGTTGATCGCGGAGCGCAGCCCGACGATGCGTGCGGATATCCTGACGCGGCTTGAATTACTGATTGAGGACGATGAACGGATTATCCCCGGCACCATTGAGCTGACAGAAGAAAGCCTGTCTCGCCTCTGGGTGACGGCCAGCACATACGACTTCGGCGCACTGTCTTACGGGGTGGATATATGACGGACAAACCGCAGGTTGATTTTACGGAGGTGGTGAAAGAAAGCGGGATGCCGGTGACGGAAGCGGAGCTGAAAGCGCGCTTTACGGCTATTGCCGCGCAGGAGGGACTTATCACCAATACGTCGCGCATGTCGCCGTTCTGGCGGCTGGTAACGGCCATTATCACCGCGCCGGTGCTGTGGCTGGCTGACGTTATGATCAACACGGTGCTGGTGAATATGTTTGTGGCCACGGCAGGCGGACAGATGCTGCGCCTGCTGGCATGGGCGGTAAACGTCACGGCAAAACCGGCCAGCCGCGCTGAAGGAGTGATCCGTTTCACTAAGGAAAACGCCGGGGCAGATGTGACCGTGCAGGCCGGTACGCGTATCCAGACTGAGCGCATTAACGGCGTGGTTTACGAGCTGGTGACCGTTGCTGATTTCACCATTCCGGCAGGGGAATCCAGCGCGCTGATCCCGGTGCGTGCGTCAGATGTAGGGGCAGCGTGGAACCTTGCGCCGGGCTATTACCGCATCCTGCCGGTGGCCGTCACCGGCATCACGCAGGCGGAGAGCGAGGAAGACTGGCTGACCGTGCCGGGCGCAGATGAAGAGAGTGATGACGAGCTGCGCGAGCGCTGCCGCAATCAGTTTAACCTGGTGGGTAACTACCACACTGACGCGGTTTACCGCTCAATGATTGCCGGGGTAGTAGGGCTGAGCATTGATCGGATTTTCTTCCTGCACGATGCGCCGCGCGGGCCGGGAACGGCAAATGCTTATCTTCTGCTGGATTCCGGCGTGCTGTCAGAGCCGTTTATTACGGCGGTAAATGACTACATCAACACACAGGGCCATCACGGCCACGGTGATGATATGCAGTGCTTCGCAATGCCGGAAACCCGGCACGATCTGAGTGTGAAAATGTATCTGAAGAACCTGGACAACGTAACAGCCGAAAATCAGGCGCTGCTGATAAAAAATGCCGGAAACCTGATCCGCAGCGCATTCCGCGAAAACGCTGACTATGACGTTAAAAAAACGTGGCCTTACGGACGCTTTTCATTTTCGAATCTTGGGCGTGAGCTGCACAGGACGTTTCCGGAGGTCGATTCGGTCACCTTTTCGCTGGACGATATCGTAAGCGATCTGAGCGTGCCGCGTCTTAACAGCCTGACAGTGAGCATTGAACATGACTGATTTCGATAAAAAGCTGGCCGGGTTGCGTCTGCCCACGTGGATGCGCAAAGGGGAGCCGGACAAGCTTCTGAAAGCCGCGCGCCGATTCTGGGCGCAGGTTTACGGCTGGATTACGTGGCCGGTCAGCCAGTTTGATCCGCTGACCTGTTCTGAACCACTGCTGAATCTGCTGGCCTATGACCGGGATATTACCCGCTTCAACGGTGAGCCGCTTTCACTGTTCCGCAGGCGCGTGGCGTTTGCGTTTATTAACGCGCGCGATGCCGGGTCCGTGGCAGGGTTTATCAGCATTTTTGAGCGCCTGGGGATTGGCTATGTGGAGCTGGTCGAGCGCCAGCCCGGCATTGACTGGGACGTAATACAGGTGCGGGTTTCAGACAGCCAGATTGCGGACAACGCGCAGCTGCTGCTGCAGATTATCCAGCAGTACGGCAGGACGTGCCGCCGCTATCAGTTTGAGGTGATCACCTCGCAGCCGTTCGCCATCCGCGCAGGCTGGGACCAGGGTGAATATGTTGTTTACCCGGCGCGCATTGCCGGGGCGGACGTGGCCAGCGCGACGTTCAGCGCAGGAATTTAAGGAAAAACTATGTCACAGACAGTTATCACAACAGCATTTGAACAGTGGAAAGCGCGCCAGGCGGAATCCGGTGAGCCGGTTTTACTGGATGGGTTTATTTTTGCGAACGTGCCGGGCCTCGATCCGGCTAAGCTGGTAGACCGCAGCGAGGGTATCCCGCCAGAGGCACAGATAGTTCACCGGCAGGCGGTCACGCGTAAAGGCGTGGTGAATCAGAATGCGGTGGTGCATTCGGTGGTACTGGGCGCGGACACAGGCGATTTTACGTTCAACTGGATTGGCCTGGTGAACAGCGCTACCGGCACGCTGGCCATGATCGTACATGCCCCGGCACAGCAGAAGCTGAAAACCCGTGAAGGCCAGCAGGGCAACGTTCTGACACGTTCATTCCTGATGGAGTACAGCGGCGCACAGCAGGAAACCGGTATCAGTACCCCAGCGGAAACGTGGCAGATTGATTTCACCGCGCGCATGGGGGCGATGGATGAACGTCAGCGCCTGGAAAACACCGATATTTACGGCCCGGCTGCGTTTTTCGGTGATGGCTGGCTGGTCGGCAAAAGCGGCACACAGTTTTTTGTTTCCCGTGGTGCGGGATACGTGGGCGGGCTGCGTGCGCAGCTGGATGCTGACCAGAATATTACGGTCGGCGTGAAGCCGGTAAAAGTATGGCTGGACGTGTGCTTTACCGGGACGCTGGCCAGCGTCTGGGGCGCGCAGAGCAAAATCACAGTGGCGGCTGATCTTGCTGATTATGAGCTGGATGGCGTGAAGCATTATGTGTCAGCGCTGGCGAGTATTGACGCCGCCGGGAACATCACGGACCTGCGCCCTAAAGGGTCGCTGGATAATCAGCAGGCCAGTGATGCGCTGAAAAAACATGAGCAATCACGCAATCACCCGGATGCGACGCTTAAAGAGAAAGGCTTTGTTCAGCTGAGCAGTGCAACAGACAGCGTCAGCGAAACAGCAGCAGCGACGCCTAAAGCCGTAAAAGCGGCAAACGATAATGCCAGTTCGCGACTAAAGGCATCTGAGAATCTTAAAGACCTTGCGGATAAAAACGAAGCACGAAAGGCGCTTTCGCTGGATCAGGTTGGCAACTACAAAGCGGTGCAGGCTAACGGTGGTAAGCACTCTTCAGGCGCGCACAGTATTTTTATTGACTGGGGCACTGACGGAAAGCTACACGCGACAGTCGATGCGACAGATGTAGGCGAGTTTTTTACCACGGCTAATCCGCCTAATGCAGCGCAAACAGGTGCTTACCCTAAATCCGGCGGATACCTGAATGAAGGTGCTGAGTTTTATGTAATCAACGGCAATACCAATCCAAAATCTGGTGACTACGTTTCATCCCCAGCAGTTCGGGCGACTATAAAAGGGCGCGGGGCGTATGGCGTTCCTGACGGTGCGTCTGCGTGGTTCCAGATTGTTGAGCACGTTGGGACGCTGGCATATGCGCAGATTGCATGGAACGGGTTCGGATCGGCACATAACTTTCTTTTTGAGCAGGGCGGCGATTTTAGAATCGACGGTACTTACAAATTCGCCGGAGGTGCAGGCTGGATCGCTACTGACGGAAATATTTATGGAACCATCTGGGGCGGCTACCTGAGCAACTGGATTAATGGTCAGCTGGGTAACGTAAATAACTCGATCAATGGTGTAAGAGGCACAGCAAATGATGCCTGGAATAAAGCGAACGATGCGCAGCTTAACACAGTTCGAGATGTTGCTCTGGGTGGTGAGGGCGCATTTCAGATAGTCAAAAATGGCCAGCAGCGTGTTCCCGGTGGTTGTGTGATGACCGGCTGGAATTATGAAGGCGATAACCCCGGCGGAGACACAGTGTTTTATCGTCCGGTGCAGAAATATTATCAGTCGATGGGCTGGGTAAATGTAGGGCATACAGCATGATGTTGAACCTTAAAAATTTCACGCAATACATTCCGGAATATGCGGAATTAATGATCCCCGCGCTTTATTTTCAAAGTGAGGAGGGTGAGGACTGGTATTTTCACCGCACGCGATTCAGTGCTGACACGCTGAAAATCTGTTACGACAGCGAAGGCGTGATCCGCTCTTTCGGGTTTGATGCGTCACGCCTTTACCCTGGCGGATACTCCGTTGCAGAAGTCGAAAAAAATGCAGTGCCTGAAGATATCTCGATTGATGGTTCATGGATGTTTGACGGTTCCGCAATCGTGCCGCGCACGTACACCCAGTCGGAACGGGCTGAGCTGGCAGATAAAAAACGCCAGGCGCTTATTTCTGGTGCGGTTGCTGAAATGTCCCCGCTTCTGGATGCGGTTGAGCTGGGCAGGGCAACCGCAGAGCAGTCAGCACGGCTGACGGCGCTGAAGAATTACCGCCTTGATCTGCTTGAGCTTGATGTTTCCGATCCGGATAACATTGTCTGGCCGGAGCTGAAGGATGTGGCGTGAGGCGCGGCTGGCGCTGACTGATGCGGTAACCGCGCAGACCTGCAGCATGGTCCCGGTGCATCCGTGGATTTATGGGCTGGGACAGCAAACCGATAACGGCGCGTACCTCAGTCCGGTTAATGCCACGGCCTATCTGGCGGAAAAGCTGGCAGGCACTGGCGGAAACGCTGACGTGGTGATTCTGATGGTGGCCAGCCAGACGCATGACAATTTTATGTCCTCACTGAACCAGCTGGCTGAGGTTTTCCCGGCACCGGCGTTTGTGCAGGTAAAGCGTCTGGCGCAGTCGGCCGCCATGCTGGCCACGGAAAAGATGCAGCTGCCTGCAGGCATGAACGCCGCGCTGCCGCCTTCCGTGCCGCTGTCCGTGCCATCCAGCCGCGCCGCGTTAGCAGCCGCTGCCGTAAAACAGGCGCAGAGCGAAGCAGGCGCAGTGGGAGGGATTGACGGACTGAAAGCGCAGCTGGCTGCGTTTGGCCAGAAACGTGATGCCATGCTGGCAGATATTTCCGCCGGGCTGAGCGATCTGCAGGGCAAAAGCGCACGGGCATGGGTGTTTACCGGCAGCGGCGACGTGGTGACGACGCTCACGCAGCTGGTTAAAGACATTCCGCAGCCGTCCGCTGTGCATACGGCGGCGGTGATGCTGGTCGGTGACAATCTTGAAGGAATAAGAGGCATGATCCATGAGTACAAACCCGACGCTGGCGCTTAACGGTGAGGGCATTCCGCTTAAAAATATGCGGGTGACCGTTTCAATGGCTTTTCAGGACAAAGACCAGTCCGGACAGACCAGTTCAACGGCAAAGGCAGAGCAGGGCATCAAGGGAAAAGAGATGCGGATCAGCGGCGAAATCGGGTTCAGTGATATCGCGCTACTGAAACGCATCTTTGAGCTGGCATCTGCTACTGATGCCGGTGGCCAGCGGCAGAAATACCGTGTTGCGCATGAGGTGGCGCGCGCGGTGAGTTTTCGCGAGGCGACTTTCACCGGCAACGTGGACGCACCGCAGCAGGAAGGGAAAATGTCCTGGCTGATAACGTTCACGCTGACAGAGCATGTCAGTGTTCAGGAAAAGCGCGAAGCACGCGCCAGCGGCAAAACCACGGCCACCAAACAAACCGGCAGCGGCAGCGCGGGCGGCAGAGGACAGGCCGCAGGCGAGAGCGAAGAACAAATGACGTGGTTTGAGCGCAAAGTGCTTAAACCGGTGAACGACGCACTGGAATAGCGATGAAACCTGTAACCCGGCTTTACCTGTCAACTGACGAAGTGCATCTGACTGATGCCGCTCTGGTGCTGGAGCTTAACAGCTGTGGCCGCGGCTTCGTCACGGCAAAGACCAGCACTGATTACACCGGCAAAATGGTCCGCATTGACACCGGCTACCCTGACCGGCTGCTGCGCTGGTTTACCGGATACGTGGAGCGCTCGCAGCCTTCAGAAACCGGCTATCAGCGCCTTTTCATCCGGGAGCTGTGCGGCGTATTTGATCGCGCCTGGCCGTGCGCATTTCAGCACCCGACGCTTCGCCAGATTGCCGCCTGGCTGGAAGAACACAGCGGCCTGACCGTCACAGTGCCGCAGGCAGATTACAGCGACAGGCCGATCCCGCACTTCACGCACAGCGGTACGGGATTTCAGCTGCTGGCCAGTCTGGGGCGCGCCTTCGGGATTAATGATTACATCTGGTATCAGCTGCCGGATGGCAGCATGTATCTGGGCGGCGCTGAAAAAGCGCTGTTTGCCGGTAAGCCGGTGGATATTCCGCCGGAGTTCAGCCAGTCCACTGCAGGTGGCAATACGATGACCGTACCTGTGATCCAGTCACTTCGTCCGGGCGTTGAGGTGAACGGCCAGCGCGTGACAAAAGTGCAGCTGAACAGCGACACCATGACAATCACCTGGACGCCGCGAAACCGCACAACAGGTCAGCCGCTGCAGAAAACACCGGTGCAGCGTCAGGTTGAAAGCCATTACCCGGAGCTGGCCAGCGGCCTGCACCTGCCTAAAATGGCGCGCGTTGTTGCCCCGACAGAGGCGGTTAAAAGCGGAAACTTTGCTGACCCCTTCAGGCCGCGCTATGCCGTCAATCTGCAGCTGCTGGATGCTGACGGCAATCCGGACGGCAGTACGCCGGTTTATCCTGCTGTGCCGTTACCAGTACCGATGGCCGGTAATGATTCCGGCATGTTTCAGTTCCCGCCAGAGGGTACGCTGGTTGAGATCGGTTTTACCGGCGGACGCCCGGACAAGCCGTTTGTGCGACAGACCATGCCCGACGGGACCAGCCTGCCGGACGTGAAGCCGGGCGAACAGCTGCAGCAGCAGCGCGCGGAAGTCTCACAGCGCGTAACGCAGGCGGGCGACTGGGAGCGCCAGACCGATCAGTCCATCCGTGAAACGTCCATGAGCCGGGAAGTGAAAGCCGATACGGAAACGCGTGAGCTGGTCAGCAGGGAAACGACTGTCAAAGCCACGGACAGGACCACGGTGATCGGCACAGCGTCCCTGATGGCCGGGGCAATTCAGCACGTGACGACCGGTAATTACAGCATTGCCACACAGCAGAGCCAGCTGATTACAGTGGGCGGTAATGCGGAAACGGACGTCACCGGCAGCGTGACGATCAATGTCGGTCAGGCACTGACTGAAAAAATTGGCCAGCTGCGCCAGAGCATTGCCGGGACGCGTCAGGAAATTATCGCGCCGGTTGTGTGGATTGGTTCAGAGAAGATCAACGTGGCCCAGCTGATGCTCGATACCGTGGCGCTTGTGCAGCAGCTGGCTGACCAGCTGGCCAGCCATACGCACCCGTCAACCGGTCAGCCCACGAACAGCAGCGCCATCGCACAGAGTAGCCAGCAGGCCGCTGCGCTCAGTAAGAAATACTCCCCCGTCATCGGCAAGTAAGCCAGCACACTGACCCGCTATCACAGCGGGTTTTTTATTGCCCGTCACCAGAACGCCTCAGACGCACGCTGCGCCACGCGCAGGCGTGACCATCACGTACGATTACCTCCGACAGATCATCCGCAGAGCGTGGCACTGGCTGCGCGTCAGCACCGGCAAAATAATCGCTACGCAGACAAAATCGGCGCTACACCGCACCCGCCTGCAGGTTTTGGATCATGAAAATTTTTCAGTTTTAATTTTATACAAAGGGTATGGCCAGACCGTGCCGGTGCTGGGTTTCTTCTGGAATCTGCCAACTGAAAAGAGCGAAGAGAATTTCAGTCTTTTCATGTTTCAAGGATCAATTAGAGATTAGTGATTTTCATAACATTATGATTTTATTGATTTTTAATTATTTTTGGCGGCGGATTAAGAATAGAGTAGTCAAGGTTTCTTTACTATTAATATTAAATTTTCATTAACTTTCAATAGGTTAATTGAATGTACTGATGATCGTGTACTGAAATTAATGAAATACTTTTAATAACAGAGGAGTAGTTTCTACTCCCCTTTTAGATGCTTTACTCTTTGGTTTTAGGTTTAATCTCTTTAATTTTCGAAATGAGATCAGACAAAGATTCAACAGCACTTTTACCATCTTCAATCTTGATTTTTGATTGGTGTATAGGTGACTTATATATGGACGATACAGAAGCTAATATAAGAGCGTCTTTGTTTTCATCTGATAAAAGCTGCTCAGCATATGAATTGAGAGTGAGCGCTACAGCAGATTTAAAAGCATACTCTTCTTGAAAATTTCTTTCCTTCCCATATTGTGCAATGCCAAATAATAGCAGTCCAATTGCTGGTAGAGCTTTTAGTGAATTTATTAATAATATTTTGTAGTCAATTTGCTGTGGTTCGCTCCAGTGAAAGAGAAGGAATACCCAAACAATACAAAAGAAGGCTAATAGAGGTACTGCAAATTTCCAAAATGTCACAGATGGGGAAAGTTCATTCTTACGTTGTTTAAATGTTTCAAAAAGCGAAGCGCCTACTTCTCGACCTATAAGGTCATCCAAATATTTATTTCTCTCTATAAATAAAGAATGTTTATCTTCTACGAAACTTAGTTTTTCTTCAAAAGAGCTTTTGAGAGCGTTAAATACGTTGATGTTATCGTTATTTTCGTTTTTGATTTCAGAAAGTTTAGATTTTATGTCGGATAGTTCTTCTTTTGATTCATCGTGAAGGGATTCTATGTCTTTACGTTTACTTTCTCCTAATGATAATTGTGAGTTTATCTTTTCAACCACGTTAGATGCATTGGTATACATATTATTGATATTGTCACTTTGATTTATCAAGTTTTGCAATGCTGCCTCAAGTGTTTTGACTTGAGATGAATTTTCATTAAGAAAAGTCAAAACATTATTTTTATATTGTTCTGCTTCTGATTTAATATCTTTTAGTTCTTCGATCCTTTCTCTAATAACGATTTTCTGCAGTTCTAAAGATTCAGTTTCCTCTGTAATCTTTTTTTCACTCTTTTTTATAGTTCTTCTTATATTTAGCTCCCAAAATCCGTTAACTCGCTGATAATGAGCTAACCGTAAAAGAAATTGTGTGCTTGCATTAAAGTTTTCTGAATTTATATGGGAGATTAAGCTTGATAAATCACTAACGAGATTACCGTTGCCAATCTCGCCTCCATATGAATAAGCTGTAGGTAATGTAATATAACCCGAATCTTCCAGCTCTTGGTGTAATTGCTTAATAACTTTAGTAGTCAGTGAAAGATAGTAAGCTACTGGTATTCCATTTATTAATGTCGCGTTAATATCCTCTTCATCTTTGCAATATTCAGCAAGAGATGCTTTTAATTCATCAACGTCAAATCCTTCAATAATCTGAATTAACTGGTCTCTTTGAGGTATATTCATTTTTGTGTTCCATATAATTATGTAACTTTAACATAGAAAGTGAATAGAGTGTTTTAGGCTAGCTTATTGCTTTGCACGATACTGACTTGCTAAGCGCGCTTTTGTAGTGGGGCGAGCCTAATTGTTGACCATTGCTATGATAAACTAATTCAAAATCTGATTGTATGTTGTTCAAACATGTACGGCACTAATTTTTTATAGGAAGGTAAGGCTAGCAAAATCGCTGTCGCCATTTTGCCGCCAATAGTGAGAATAATCATTTTAAGATATTGATTATAAAAATATTTATTTAATGGTTAGGTAGTTTTGCAATACATCTCACCATAAGGATAGCGGCCAAACTCTGGGCCTATTTTGTCAGCTATCTTCTTATCAGAATCAGACGCTAATCCGGATGCTATCAGCCCCAGCCTGTTTTCTCATGCGACACTTTTGCGACACTCACAAGCAGGGCAACAAAAAAGCCACTCAATAGAGTGGCCTAATCACATGATTTTAAAGCTAAAATTTGGTGGCCCCTGCTGGGTTTGAACCAGCGACCAAGCGATTATGAGTCGCCTGCTCTAACCACTGAGCTAAGGGGCCAGCGGAGCGGGGATTATAAAGTATCTCTTCAGGGCGA
>Ga0157359_1000058_pt1 | contig 30513 bp, 30 predicted proteins | sample AttcapACBM3_FD_111482 | JGI IMG/M metagenome (GOLD analysis project Ga0157359, IMG submission 111482) | Fungus gardens microbial communities from leaf cutter ant in Botucatu, State of São Paulo, Brazil - Atta capiguara ACBM3 | ecosystem: Host-associated > Fungi > Mycelium > Unclassified ...
CTGCAGCTCAAGCAGGTGATCCGCAACCGACTGTGGGAGATTGCCCGGCAGTGTGAAACGCAGTTTATTGCTGGCTGAGACGTCGCGCATTCCCGCGTCCCGACAGGGCGTTTTATGACGTGCATCACAAAACCTTAAGAATGTCGCTCAGGTATGAAACCGGACTCGCGCCTGCCGCACTCAACTCTCACGTTGCGGGGTGAGTCACTCACTTCGCAAGTCATCAACTGACCGGTTGCTGGTAACCGGCACAACCTGGCGGAGTGAGAATGATGGATGGAATCAGAAGTCACGGGCGCACACCTGCATCCGGACATGAGGAGATCGCCCTGCGGTCACGTACGACGGCGTCGACCGGCGCAGCGGCGGGCGTTGATGCCGCCGCGGCAAACCGGCTACAGGAGATTGCGCGTATTGAGCAGGTCCTGAAAAATGAATCCAGTAGTGCCGACGGCGTGCACGAACACATGCAGCGGGTCGCTGTCACGCTACATGATGAAATGGGGCAGACTGCAGATAATGTCAGCGATGTGCTTAAACACGCCCGCGACAGTGACAGACGAACATCGGCACTCGCCGAGTCTGCGATAGGGCTGGCTTACGGACTTTCCGGCGTGCCCGGTGACCTGGCGGGTAAGTTGCTGGCACATCAGCTCAATCTGGAGCCGGGCACCAAAGCACACGATTTTGTGACAGGTCTCACCGCTGGACTGACGGCGGTCGCCTTCAAGGCGGTTGTCTCTAAACTTGTCGATAACAGCCTTAAAGAGGGTAAGTGGATGCAGGCTGACGAAAATTACCTCGAACCCTTTATGCAGGAGGTAATGAAAAGGCACGACACGCTGGGGCATAAGACACAGCAGGCGGCGCTGGGTGGGACAGGGTATAACCTGCGCAACCCGATTAACGCAGCGATCTCCGCGGGTACACAGACACTCGCAGAAAACGCGCCGGGCGCGCAACCCATGAGTATCCTGAAGAGTGCAGGTAAACCGGCTTATCTTGGCAGTCAGATGGCCAGTATGGCCTTAACCTACGGTGCCGGGGCGGCAAGTGGGGTTGCGCAGAACCGTTTCGACCGCCTGAATAATGCGGAGTACTTATTTGGCCGCACTGACTGGCAGGAACGTTATAACGCCTTAGCCAGCGGGCAGGGGCATAGCGCGCAAGGTGGCCGTTTTGATGCTCTGATGAACAATGCGAAGACGCCAAAAACCTGGGGCAGTGCCGTGAGGAATCTTGTCGCGCTCTCTCAGCTGGTCGAAGGCTTCGCGCTGGGTGGCGGGCTGGGACTGGCAAATATGTCGAAAAGAGGCGCGAGTGAGGCTATGGCATCGTCTATGGCCAAAGGGCTGGGCAGTATTGAGGAGGTCATGAAAAATCCTGCTAACCGCGCCGTGCGTGAACTTGCAGGTCAGGGGGCCTATATCCCGGTGGCGGCGGCAGCCTATTTTTCACAGGGGGCGGCCGCCATTGCCTATGATGAGCTGAAAAAAGCGGTGAAAAACAAACTGGGTCTGAATGACGAAGGCAATACAGGCTCTTCATCATCTGCCGTCACTGACACCACGAACGGTGACGCCCATACCGCTTCGGGCGCAGGAACACCTGAAGGTTCGCCTGCGCCAGATGGCAGCGCCGGAGCGAGCCTGCATGAATCAATGCCAGCCTCAGACGCGGATGCCAGGGCGGCATCTCCGGCCGGAACGCCAGCGCCAGCTGAAAGAACCGGAACTGCAACGCCGTCAGAAGCAGACGTGTCGGACAGCGGCAGTGTGCAGTCGGGCTATTCCGGCGAGCTGAGAAACAGCCCGCCAGCACGCTCACAACAGATGCACGAGACGGGCGATACTCATGCCTGGTGGAAAGAGTTCCCCTCGACGGAAGCGATAAAGACAGATCCGAAAGAGCATACCGAGGCTGATAAGGCAGCCCTAGATGCGTTGCTGAACATAGAAACAGCCAGCATGGAGGAGCGTATCGAAGAGATGATCCCGCTGTCAGACGCCTTAACCTCGTTGTCTGCCTCATCAGACGCCGCCGGGCCAGCCGCAGGTCCGGCAGAACCGGCCGCTCCGGCAGCCGCCGCCGCTCCGGCAGAAGCCGCTGAACCGAAAAAACCTTCCTGATACCCCCCGTCTGAAAGCCGCAGCGATGCGGCTTTTTTATGCCTGAATTGTGCGGCCTCACACGTCCGCCGTAACCCGCATCTGCCCTGTGCCCCCGGAAGCGCGCGTTATGGCGACCACGCTACCGGCCTGAGCAAAAAAAAGTCCCTGTATCGGCTACAGGGACAAACGTCAGCTGTCAGAGATCAGGCAAACGGTGGCGGTTCGTTCTTTCCTTTTCCGCCGGCATTCTCCATCGCAATCTGCACGGTATCGGTGGCTGCGGTAATGCCCCAGCCAACCGGCCCTCGTGCTGCACTCAGTCCGCCTTCGGCGAGTCCTTTCAGGCCGCCGGTAAAGACTTCACCCACGTTGCGCGCCTCACCAATATTGTTAAAGAAAGGCGCAGCAACAGATTTCAGGATGGGGATATTCGACAATATCTTGCCAAACTCACCCATCCCCCACTGGAAGTTATCTTTATTGGTTCCATCCGGACGCACATGCGTATCGTTCGTCTGTGGCAGCTGTTTATTCTCCGGCAGCATCTTCAGCCCCTGCTCGGCGATATCCTTCAGTACACCCGCCTCGGTACCGTGGCGGGCGTCGCCATCCCTGGTGATGCCCTCAATCTTGTCGTTCGCTGAGATCTCCTTTCGCTCGCTGCCGTCGCGGGCATTAAGGCCTTTGATGCTGTTCAGCACGCAGGCCATGTTATAGGCTGCATCAGCACGACTCTTCGGATCCTTATTGGCATCCGTCCAGTCGCCGAAGCGTTCCTTAAGCTGCTCGCGCTTGATATCTTTCTGATTGCCGAGGTTTTTCAGCACCGGATTCTCATCAATGATCTGTTCGGCGCTGCGGTTATCCCCCGGCGGGCGGCCCGTCAGGTTCTCCTCTGTCGGCCTGACGCGGGTGTCCTTCTCACTGCTTCGCAGGCCATCGCCCGCTGCCTGCGGAACGTCTTCACCGGCTGTTTCGCTGACAAATAACGCCGTGGGTAGCGCGCCTTCATCAGCGGCGGCCGGATCGACCAGCGCCCCTGAACCCAGCTGGGATAACAGCTGATCTAACTGGCAGGTCGGATCGGTCAGCCCCGCGAGCGGGGTTCCGCCTGCACTGGCCCAGGAGACGGGAAGATCACGCCCCGGACCCGCCAGCGAAGCGCCGGACTGGAAAGCGGGCAAGGGCAGATTACCCGGCAGTTGCCTGCCGGGTGAAAACGCAGGCGTGATGCTGCCTGCGCCAGGTATATTCATCACCATAGAGTTTCCCCTGCATCAGCTTTGCGTATTTTTCCCGGAAGATTGCCCCTCGCCACCGCCCAGCAGCCCCTGCAACAATGAAGAGAGCCCCAACAGCGACAGCAGGTTCTGCATCATGCCACCCTGGCCTCCATTATCCGTTGCGCCCTGACCCGGTGCCTGTGGGGCATTACCGCCGGATTCTCCGCTCTCTGCGCCTTTACCTTTATCAGCCCCCATCATCTGCTGGAGCAACTGCTGAAGCATCTGCATCAGCTGCTCAAGCGGATTGCTGCTACTGTTCGCGCCCTGTGACGGCGCCGGGGTCGTCGCTTCCGCCGGCTGCTGCGCTTTGTTTCCCCCGCCCAGCAGCTGTTGCAGGCCGGTCAGCATCATAATCTGCTGCAGTAAGCCACCGCCGCCCAGAGCGTCAGGCGAGCTGGCCCCTTTTGACGGGCTGTTGTTCTGGCTGCCGCCTGAACCGGTCAGCGAAGCCAGCGTGCTCAGGCCGCCAAAGGCGTTACTGGCAAACGAGAGGGGGTTGGTTTTCGCATTATCAAGAAAAGATAACGATGATTTACCCTGCTGATCGGGTAAATCAGCTTTACCTGCAGGACTGCCTCCCGCTTTGCCGGGCATTGTGGCCGACGGCATATCGACTCTGTTCGCATTTGCCGCACCCCCACCAAATCCTGGAATTTTCATGATGTTACTCCTCAGTATTAATCAGTCAGTGATGAAATGGGCAGCCGCTGAAGCCGTAATATTTTGCAATGCTATTTTCTGCCGATTGCACAATTTTACTTTTCAGGCTGATGCTACCTCGCACTGTGAGTGGCGATTGTTCCGGGCTGGTTCCAGGCTGAATATTCTCTTTGTGATACGGGTTCAGATTCTCAACACGCAGAGGCGCCTTCAGGAAGATAATATCTTCATGTTTAATAAAGTTTTTTATTAAATCCTGTAAGGTAATCCTTACCGGCTGCACGTCAATCCCTACAAAACAATAATCCTGGACTGATAGCGGGCCTGGACAGATTGAGTGAGAGTGAAGCCGCGGTGAATTTGTAATTCTTTACATCAGGCTCTGCTTCCGGAATTTCCAAACGTGCTGAATTATCCGCGTGTCTTCTGTAAGACGCGCTTAAGTGAAGCTAACGGAGAATGTATGGTTCGTCTTTACAGGACACAGTCAGGCCAGGCGACTGTTGATGAGGAGAGGGCGGATAGCGTTTTACGTCAGGTTGATTCCCGTCCCTCTGTAGTGACGGGAGATGCCGAACCCGTAAACGATATCCATACCCATCTGTATAAGATTCTGAATACGATTGCGCCATTGAACATCGATGTCTTAATTGAGGGAGAAACGGGCACCGGGAAAGATGCGCTGGCCCAGCGGCTCTATAAGCTGTCCGGCTGTCGCGGCCCGATGGTGCCGGTCAACTGTGCAGCCATTCCGGAAACGCTGGCCGAAAGCGAGCTGTTTGGCGTCATGGCCGGGGCGTATACCGGCGCGAGCAGTTCCCGGGCGGGATATATAGAGAGTGCCAATCACGGCGTGCTGTTTCTGGATGAAATTGACAGTATGCCGCTGACGATGCAGGCCAAGCTGCTGCGCGTCCTGGAGAACCGCGCGGTGGAGCGCCTGGGCAGCACTAAAAGTATCGGACTGGATCTGCGCATCGTTGTCGCCTCGCAGATTCCGCTGGCGCAGCTGGTAGCGCAGGGGCGTTTTCGCCGGGATCTCTTCTTTCGCCTCGACACGATTAAAATTGCCACGCCAACCGTTCGATCACGACCGGAGCTGATTCTGCCGATGTTTCGCCAGTTCACCCAGGAGGCGGCGCTGCGCCTCAATCAGCCACTGCCGCCAGCGTCGCCTGCGCTTGATGAAACCCTGCTGCTGCATAGCTGGCCGGGAAATATCCGCGAGCTGAAAGCGGCGGCTGAACGCTTTGTGCTGGGCCTGCCGCCGCTGTGCAGTGAGATCAGGCAGGAAGGGGGTGGATTACTCAAGGAGAGAATGCGGCGCATTGAGCGCAGCCTGATCCACGACTGCCTGAACCGCCACGATCATCGTATCGACGATGTCATTCTTGAATTAGGTATCCCCAGACGTACCCTCTATCACCGCCTGAAGCTGTTGAAACTTATCGCCTGACCAGTCGCCCGCCTCACCCGGGGTGGGCCAGACGCCTTACCGGCAGAAATATTTTCTTTGCGATGGAACCGGATCGCTTCCTCTTTTACTTAATGAAGGCAACACCCAACGACAACTCATCATCAACGCGAGGAATTATTATGTCAGGTGCGAGCTTACTTTCTAACGGCATCACCAACGCAGCGTCTGCTTACACGCAGGTTGCCGGGGCCTACAGCGGTGCGAAATATATGGTCCGGTCGCAGCAGGCGATGGACAAAATGCAGGAAAATCAGGCCGATAAAATGGATCGTGATGTAGAGTTCCAGCGCATTAACGGCATTGCCGAAAGTAATGCGCAGGCTGCCTCTGCGGCTGCCCAGGTCAAAATTCAGTATTAATCCGCTCCGGCAGGGGGCCAGTTCCTGTCTCCCTGCTCTTTCATGCCACAGGAGTGCTACGGATGAAAGTCTCTCAATCTTCTTCACTCACCTCTGAACCGGTTCCCTCAGTTGAGATGTACAGCGATCCGCCGTCGGAGGGGGATATTCAATGGTTTAACGCACAGCTGAATGGCCCGGCACCTGACGGTCACAGTGGGACCGCTTCGGAACCCGGCGTGGTGGGCAATATCCTGCAATCGCTGAGCGGCAACCAGCGTGCGCAAAAAGAGGCCTTTCACGATCTCAGAGTCGCATCGCGATCCTCCAGTGCGGAAGATTTTTCCCGCGCCAATGCGCAACTCTCTGATTACTACATTGAGAGCCTGATGAACGCCAAAGTGATCGCCAAAACCGTTCAGTCAGTCGACAAAATCAGCAATCTGCAGTGAATCCTATGAATGGCTCTGTAATGAAATGCCTCTGCGCCCTGTGTCTGGCGCTGCTGCTGACCGGCTGTGGCGACCAGACGCAACTGCACAGTGGACTCTCGGAAAACGATGCCAATGATGTCGTGGCAGAACTGAGCCGCTTTAACATAGAGGCGGAAAAACAGGTTTCTAAAGAGGGGGTAAGCGTGAGCGTCGCGCGCGGCGATATCGAGCGGGCGGTCAATATTCTGAATGCCGCCGGACTGCCGCATCAGGCGCGAACCAATCTCGGCGCGGTGTTTCAGAAAAGTGGGGTCATCTCCAGCCCGCTGGAGGAGCGCGCCCGCTATATCTATGCGCTGTCGCAGGAGGTCGAAGCAACCCTGTCACAGATCGATGGCGTCGTGGTGGCGCGCGTGCACGTTGTCCTGCCGGAGCGTATCGCCCCTGGCGAGCCGGTTCAGCCCGCGTCCGCGTCGGTATTTATCAAATATCATGAAAATCTCGATCCGGACAGTATCGAACCGCGTATTCGGCGGCTGGTGGCGACCAGTATTCCGGGGCTGGTCGGCCGCGACGATCGCGACCTGGCGATCGTTTTTGTGCCAGCGAAAGCCTGGCAGGATAAGCCTGAAATAGTGCAGCTGGGGCCGTTTCAGCTTACCCCGGAACGATACGGGATGGTGAAGGTAGTTACAACATGCTTTGGGGTGCTGCTGCTGTTACTGGTGGGCAATGCCTTCATTCGTCAGGCTCTGAGCCGTAAGCGCCTGGCTGCTCAGGCGAAGTGAGGCATGATGCGTAACGCTGCACCCGATGAAGAACTGGCTCTGCGCTGGCTGCGCTGGTGGCACACGGAGTGCTGGCTGCAGGCGGATGAAAGCTGGGGTCTGCCGCCGCTGGCCCGTTTATCTGTCCCTGTGCAGAGGCAGTTTCTGCGTCAGCACGCCTCGTGCTGGCAACATACGCTGGGTATCTCAGGGGAGCTGGCCGCACCCGAGCCGATGGTGCTGGCTATCAGCGATTTGCTCCCTCAGCAGCGCGCGCAACTCCTCATTCTGGTCGCTGAAATTTGCGGCGGGGCCATGCCACTCTCCGCTGAGCTGAAGATCTGGCTGCGGCGTCTGGCGAAGGGGACGCGCATTGCATGCTGGCTGCCTGCCGGGCTTTTTACCACCGGCGGCAGTGCCGACAGCCTCTGCCTGCTGCAGGCGTTATTCCCGACAATCTGGCCGCGTCTGCGGCTGCTTTTTCCGGCAGAGGAAGCGCCGGTAAGCCCGGCACTTTCACTGCCCGATCACCGCCTGCGCCCCTTATGGGAAGTGGCGCTCTGGCAGGTGCAACATCCTTCGGGAGCGATGCGCAATGTGGAAACTTAAAAGCCTTTCCCTGCCGGAGGGCAGCCCGCCGTCGGGTACGCTGCTGCGCCGCGAGGCGCTTGCGCTTGGGCTGGAAGCGATCGCCATTATCCGCCAGGCGCACCAGCAGGCGCAGGCGATCCGGGAACAGGCCCGTGCCGAAGCGCAGGCTGAAAAAGCGGCCAGCCAGCGTGAATGGGAAGCCCTGTTCTGGCAGCAGGCGCAGGCGCTCCTCACTGACTGGCAGCATCAGCGCACCGCCGAAGAGGCACAGCTGGTGGTACTGGCCGGCAAGGTCGTTAAAGAGGCGCTGCAGCAACTGCTTGATGAGGTGGACGATGAGCGCCGGTTTCAGGTGTTGATCAGACAGCTGTTGCGTCACTCTCCGCGTCAGCAGCAGGCTACGCTCTATTGCGCCAGCGGGCAGGTGCAGCAGATTGCCGACTGGCTGGCCACGCAGCCGTCGCTGCGCTGGACGCTGTACGCCGACCCGGCGCTTGAGCCCGATCGTTTGCGGCTGATAACCGACACCGGTGAGCTGGTCGTGGACTGGCAGACGCTGCATCAGCAGCTCGCACCCGCGCTGGCAGAGGAGAGCACATAAAAAACAAAAAATCTGTGGAACTGCTTTGCGTGCTGCGCCACTTAACAGGGGTGCCTAACAAGAGGAGTCACCATCATGAGTTCAAACGATCTGTTCCAGCGTCAGCTTTCTTCCAATTCCCACCGCAAACATCATGAAGCCTATCAGTTTGCCCGCGATATCTCGGGCGAATCGTTCAGCATTGCGGATATGTATGCTTTCCAGAATCGCCTGCAGGATATGTCCAACGCCAGCTGGGCGAGTTCGCAATATACCCAGTTCAAGTTTGGCATCCGTAAAGCGATTATCGACGCTGTTAACTGAGCCCCTGTCAGCAAGGAGTCAGGCGTGTTTACCTTTTCTTTTCCGGGCCGCCTGCTGGCGGTCATTACCCTGCTGGTACTGAGTGTGGGCCACGCCTGCGCCCGGGTGCCGGATGAATGGAAGAGCGGTGCCTATGCCTACTCGGCAGACAACACCCCGCTTAACATTATTCTTGATGACTTTGCCAGCAGCTTTGGTGTCGAGGTCAATCTGGGCACGCTGCCCGACAGCAATGTCACGGGTAAACTGCGCGCAGAAAGCCCGGAGGCGTTCCTCAATCGCCTGGCGCTTGAGTATCGCTTTCAGTGGTTTGTTTACAACAGCACGCTCTACGTCAGCCCACAGGCTGCCCAGACCTCCCAGCGTATTGAGATTTCGCCGGAAGCGGCACCCGATCTGAAAGAGGCGCTGCGCGGGGTCGGCCTGCTGGAGCCCCGCTTCGGCTGGGGTGAGCTGCCCGATGAGGGCGTGGTTCTGGTCACCGGGCCGCCGGAGTATGTGCGTCAGATAACGGAATTTGCCCGTAAATCGGAGAGAAAACCTGAAGCCGAGGGCAACAAAGATATGATGGCATTTCCGCTGCGGTACGCAGCCGTGGCGGATCGCACCATCCGCTATCGCGATCAGGAACTGCGGGTGCCGGGGGTGGCAACTATCCTGAATGAGCTGCTGGGGCAGGCCGGCAACGCCTCTTCCGGCAGCCAGGCATCGGGGCAGGGAGAGGATGAACAGGTTTCGCGTGAACAGTCGCAAAGCGTGCTCAATGAGCTGATTAATCGCAATATCCCGGTCTCCGGACGTAAGAAAGCGTCAGCCAGCAGGCTGGCGGGGAAAGTCTCGGCGGATGTCCGTAACAACCTGCTGCTGGTCCGTGACGATCCGAAAACCCGGGGAGCTTATCAGTCATTAATCAGCGCCATCGATGTGCCGCAGAAGCTGATCGAAATCGATGCGGTGATCGTCGATATTGATCGCAGCGCGCTGAAGCGCTTCTCCAGCAACCTGGCCGGTCAGTTTGGCAGCGTCGTCAGCGGTGCCAATATGCTCTCCGGTGCCAGCACCCTGTTTGTTACCGATTTTCAGCGCTTTTTTGCCAGCATTGAAGCGATGGAGGGGGAAGGGACGGCATCAATCATCGCTAACCCCACCATCCTCACGCTGGAGAATCAGCCGGCCGTGATTGATTTCAGCGATACCGCCTTTATTCGCGCCATTGGCGAGCGGGTGGCTGATATTCAGTCTGTCACCGCCGGAACCAGCCTGCGGGTCACGCCACGCGCGATCAGCACCTCACAGAAATCGGCCATCCAGCTCATTGTGGATGTGGAAGATGGCAAGCTCGATAAAGATGACGAGGGCGATGCCCAGGGCACCCACAATGCCGCGGTCAGTACCCAGGCGCTGGTGGAGGCGCGTCGTTCGCTGGTGCTGGGGGGATTCCATTCTAAAGAAACCGGCGATCGCGAGCGACGTATCCCGATCCTCGGCAGTATTCCGCTGATCGGCAAACTCTTTACCTCAACACGCTATGAAACCTCTCAGCGTGAGCGGCTGTTTATCATCACGCCGCATCTGATTGGCGATCAGGTCGACCCCTCCCGCTATATCGCCGCCGAGTCGCGCGAACAGCTGAATAATGCGATGGATGAGGTGAGCAACCGTCATAAATATACCGACATCAAAGGGATGGTCGAAGGGGCGATGCGCGACCTGGCACTGAACCGTGTGCCGACGGGGATGACCAGCGGCGGCACAGGCCAGACGCTCTCCTCACTCTGTCGTATTCCGGGGGCGTTCGGCAGCGATTTCCGCCGCCATCAGTGGTATGGCAACAGCAGCGTACAGATAACCGTCGGGGTGATCACCAATAACACGCGTCAGACGCAGCGGTTTGATGAGAGTGTGTGCCGCAGTGACCGCACGCTGGCGGTAGGGGTCTGGCCACGCGGGGAATTGCGGCCGGGTGAATCGGCAGAGGTGTTTGTGGCGTTTGACAGCCATGCGCCGGCCCGCCCGTCGCGCGCTTCGCTGCTCTCTGCATCAGGCGGCGCACCCGCCAAAAACGTCTTCTGAGCTGATAAGGAAAAAGCATGTTACTGAGAACAATCGGGCTGGCCGCCGCCGCACTGATGCTGAGTGCCTGCGCACGGCCACAGGCCGGGTGCAACGAGGTGAGCTGCCGCCCCTCATCCGACCTGCACACCCTCACCATCTGGTGGCAACCCCAACTGCGTAATGGTCCGGATGACTTTACGCGGATAGCCGTAGATAACTGACCGCATTCGGTAGTCTCAGACCCCGGTTGATCGCCGGGGCCGTATTTGAGCGAGGATCAACCATGGCGATTCACCTCCCGTTTACGGGAAGCCTGCGTGCGACGCAATCTGTGTCGCCTGCCCGCAGCGATAACGCTATTCCACTACGTCAGTTTTCCCGCCGCCCGCAGCAGACCGCAGGTGGCACCCTGCACCAGGAGGTAAGCCGTCAGCCCGTGCCAGCCCTGCGCCAGCGGGCAGCGGATGCCCGCCAGCGCATAGGCAGCCTGCGCCAGAGCCTCAGCCGCCTGCGGGATAAGTGCCGCCGCCAGCCCCCGCCCGATGTGCCAGAGAGCACCCGCCCGCCGGAGCTGAACCGCCGCGACCTGGCGGCGGAGAGGCGTCACAGTGACGCCGCGCCCGAGGTCCCCCCCTTACGTCCGATGACTGAGCCGGAACCCTGGCCGTCACGCCGCCGCCATCTGCTCTCGCCCATTGCAGAAGAACGCTACAGCGCGCTGCAGGAGAGCCAGCGCAATTCACTGCAGCAGCAGGCGTTCCGTGCGGCCGAAGAGGAGGCGACCACCGGGCAGGGCGGTCTGCAGCCGCAGTCTGCCCGACTGGCGCTGGCAGAGGATGGCACGTTAAACGTCATCCGGAGCGCGTCGGAATCGCTTACCGCTCTCCTCAGCGAAACGCTGGCCAGTCCGCAGTTTCGCTGGCTGGCGCATCAGGCCAGCGACGACGAATGCCAGCACGGCCTGATCGCCCCTGACGGCAGGCTCTTTTCGCTACAGGGGTCGCCCACGATGTTTATCGGTCTGACCAGCAGCCGTCCGATGCCTGCCTGGCCAGAGCTGACCGCGCCGCAGCGGCTTGCGGCGCTACCGGATGCGGCAGTCTCTGCGCTGATGACCGGCATCTTTCATCACGCCCCTCAACCCTCAGATGACGAGGAAACCGGGATGACCCCGTCAGGCGCGCCGCTGCCGGAGCAATGGCGGGAGCATGGCGGGCGGCTCTATCGGCTTAACGACGCCGCTATGTGCTGGGAACAGGTCGATAAAGAGGAAGAAAAAAGTTTCAGCCGGTTAAGCAGGCAGCCTGATGGGATGCTGTATGCCATTTACGATAAGAAGAGCCTGCACAATCTCTCCAGCGGCGAAAAGTCGGCAAAATCCGATAAGATTACCGCCTACTGCGTCGGCTCGCACGGTGCCGCACTTCTGCTTCTCAGTGATGAGAAAACTGCCGGACAGTCGGTTATGTTGCTCAGTCGCCTCAGCGCGAAAAAAGAGGAACAGCAGAAAATAACCCTCAGCGCCCGGAATCAGGCGGGTGACAGGCAGGCGTTTCACGCCACCGGTGTGGCGCTGCATCACAGACGTCTCTATGCGCTGAACAGCGAGGGGACGCTCTGGAGCGCAGCATTCCCGCCAGCGCAGCCGGGCAGCGAGATCGTGTTACAGCCTGATCTGAATCAGACAGTCCTCTCAGAGCAGCTGGGGGCTGGGGCCATGATAAGCAGCCTGGTTTCCCACCGGGATGGCGAACTGATGGCCGTGGTGAAAAGCGAGGCAGACCAGAAACATCTCTGTGTGCTGAATGCGCAGGAGCGGTTTGAGGCGCGCTGGAATCTCAGCGAGAGTCTGGTACTGGATCATCACAACGGATTATTGCAGCCGCATCCCCTGGCGCATGAGAGAGTCGATACGGGCCGCACCGGACAGTTAACGGTTCATGAAGGCAAACTGTATGCCTGGGATAAAAATGCCGGGCGCTGGGAGGCGAGCCAGGAGAAGGCGGACACGCTGAAGCGGGCGCAGGACGGAAATGGCTGGGTGATCCGCGACGGGTTGCCTTCACGGGTAAAAATCAGCCAGAAGAGTGACCGGATTGACGGCGCGCATCACCGTTTTGCCCTGCGGCAGTTAAACGTCAGCCTGAGCGTAGAGCTGCCTCTGCCAGGGTTTGACGAAAACAATAAAGCACGCGCAATTGCACCACTGGATGGCGAAAACTGTGCGGCAATCAGTGAAAACAACACCCTGCAATATCACCGCACCCAGGCCGGGCGTCGTCAGGCGCACAGGATGATGCAAACGCTGACTAAGGCGGGCATTGCGAACGCGCTGCCGCACACCCGCGCGACGCTGCCCGCGAACGGCGAAGGCAATACGCTGACCGATATCACGACCGATCAGAATCGCAGTCTCTATCTCCTCGACTTACAGGGCAGGCTCTGGACGATGCCGGAAGCGGACTGGCGCGCCTCGCCTGGCAGCCGCCCGGATGCACGCTGGCAGCCAGTCACGCTGCCTCCGCAACTGGGCCCCTTAGCGCGACTGCATAACAGTGCCAGCGGAGCGCTGATGGTGGTCGACAAAGAGGGGCGCAGTGCGATATGGCAGCTGGCCGCAACGTCGCCTGAAAGGGCAGAGGTGCAGCCGGACGGTGCAGGCCCGCTACTCCCTCTCACGGATGAAAACCGCTGGCGGGTCATGTCGGCATCTGAGCTGACAGCGCCGCCCCCTGGTGTCTCGCGACAGACGCCGCTGAAAGCGATAGCGCGGCTTGATGAAGCCTCAAAAAGTGTCAACGTGCGTGGCATGACGCTGAAGGCAGAAACTACTATTGCCGGGATGAGCGGACGTGATGGTAATCATGTCAACAGCCGCCTGCGCGATCGGCTTGGCGCGCATTTACTCAATACCCGGATGACGACGCCAAGACCCCTGAAAAACGCCTGGTACGCCACGCGCCATCACTGGCAGGGGCGTGAAGGGCTGCGTCCGCTCTATGCGCAACAGGCGGATCTTTATGAGCGGCTTAAAACGTTGCTGGCCACGCCTGACGCGGCAGCGTACGGCACGCTGCAGGCGCGCCTCGCCGCACTCGATACGCGCGCCTTCGACCGGACGTTTATTGACCATCTGCACGCCTTTATCGACACGGTTGCCGACAGCGTACAGCACCACAGCAGCCTGCTCGGTCAGCATAGCGGGGCGCTGCACGGTGACGGAAGTGAAAAAGAGGCGTTTCATCCCTCACGGCTCAGGGCAGCCACCCAGGCGATCAACCCGTACAGTGATGATGAGAATCTGCTGGCCCGGCTGGATGAAGTCTGCCGGCGCTATCCACTCCGTGAGGGGCGCCCGGCAGCGATTGGCCAGCTACACGCGAACGGCGTCGTGGCCGGGCACCAGAAGGCGCGGCCGCCACTGGGGCGAATGCGCGATCCTCATGATGAGATGGGGCTGGTGAAATCCCGTCTGATCCTCGACGGATTGATGATGGCCGCCCTGCACGATGTGGTGGATCAGATGGCTGCCTCTGTTGATCACGGCCAGGCCAGCCCGACACAGATCGCAGCCATCAAAGCGCGATTGCGTCTGTTACGTGATGAGGAGTATGGCGAAAATCTGGTGCAGAAAGCCACCGCTCAGGGTTTTGTGAATAACCGCCAGCTGGAGGCCTGCTATGACGCGATGAAATCTTTTATTAATGCGCTGAGTAAGCCGCACCACGGCCTGAATATGACGACCCGCACGGTTCTGAAAGCCTCCGATCAGCAGCAGATGGCGGCGCAACTTCTTGCGACGCTCAACGCGCTGGAGCCGGGGGAAAACGTCGGCTTTGGGCGCAACTACGGCGGCATGGTGACCCTCTCGGTCATCCCCGGCGGGGAAGTGATCGGTATTCCGGGCGTGCGGGGCAATCTTGATCGCGCCTACAGCGCCAGTTTCGCCCGCGGCGAAACTGGTATCAACGTCACCTTCAGCCGGAACGGGGGCGGCACCGGCACGGTGTTTGGCGCCGCAGGCTGGAACCCGCTGAGCCAGCCGGACGCCACGACCCTCCCGGCGTCTGGCGGCAACCGCAGCATCGTTCCCTCGCTGCGGCTGGGTGGCATGGTGGCCATTGCCCTGCAGCGCCAGTTACAGAACAGCGTCAGCTTTACCCTGAGCGAGGCGGAACTTCAGCCTTTTATCACGCAGCTGACTCAGGGTGAACTTCATCCCGGTGAACTGCTGGAAAAAGGTGTCAGTCATAAAGTGAAGCAGGGCACGACACTCACCTTTAACGTGGACGCCACTGCGATGGCGCTGGCCAGTGGCGGCCTGCGCTATCCCATCAGTGGCGGAGAAGGCAGGAAAAATCGTGTGATGATCCGCGCGGGTGGCATGGCGCAGATGGGAACGAATATCCTGAATGCGCAGCGTGAGCGTGCCACCACCCGGAGCGAGGCGGGCAGTACACTGGGCCGCAGTGATAACCGTCTGCGGATGTTCAACACCGTCAGCGCCAGCATTGGTCTGAATGGCGGGGTGGGCATTACCGCGAGTCCTTCATCCGGGCTGCGTATCCCCCTGTTTGGCGTCAACAGCACCACGATTCAGGCCAGTATGGATAACCGCACCCGACACAGCATGAGTATAGATATCGCCCGGGCGGAGCCTGTTCATCGTCGCCAGCTGGAGAAGCTGATCGAGCAGGCAGAGACGCACTTTGACGATCCGCAGACCAATGCGCTGCTGCAGGCGCTCAGAGACGCGGACAACGCGCCAGAGAAAGTGAAAAGTGAGGGCTCTGCAGGTCTGAACGTGCTGCTGAAAAAGAGCCTGAGCGAACGCCAGGCGCATCCTGGCACCCTGCGTCCGCTGTCTGAAGGCGAAAAAAAGAGGCTTGAGGCGCTGAATAAGGCGGACGGCACGACAACTGCCTCAGCACAGGCACGCAGTGACAGGTTCAGTACCTTTCTTCAGGATGAGTCGCAGGCCACAGCGAACAGGCTCGACAAACTGCTGACCCATCTGCTGGCGCTGACGCCAGCCGGAAATGGCCAGTATGGCGTCATTAACAGTGCCCGGGCACTGGATTTGCAGCGCCGTGCGCATGCGCTGCACTGCCATCAGCTCAACAGTGCCGAGTATCAGAGCACATACGGTAATCTGCGCAAAGTAGACCGCAATAATCTGATGCATGTCGTGCATAGCCTCTTCGCCAGCGAACTGCCAGAGAGTGCCGCAGAGGCAATCAGCCGCTTTATGGAGGAGAAGCCCATGCTTAAAGCAATCATCCGCGAGTTGCAGAAAAACCGTAATACCCAGGCGGTGGTCACCCTTGAGCTGCATGATGAACAGCGCTATGCCCTTCAGCAGGCGTGGCTGCGTCAGGAAACCCAGCCGGAGACGGTCGCCGCGCTGCTGCGCGACCGGACATACCTGCGGGTTAAATCGATTGGTTTTAGTGAAACCAATACCAAACAGGAGGGGATCTCTGTGCCGCTGTTTGTCGCCGGGGGCAGCAGTGCCGCCAGCGTCAGTATCAGCCGTAACCTGGGGAAAATTACCTTTAACTATGGTGTTAATCAGCGGTCACCTGTCGCCTTCACACTGGAGGGCGATATAACCCATGCCAGCCAGACGCTGGTGGACGCGTTAACGAATGCCGGACAGCAGGACAAGCGCGGGCGACGCTAAGCCCGGATAACCCCTTACACTGACAGGAGCTGAAGATGACACAGCAACAAGAGGTACAGCGGCTGCTCGACGATTTTGGTCGCCGCCAGGGCATTGCTCTGACGCTCGACAACGGCGTCTGCGCGTTGCAGGATGAGCAGGGCCGGGAGGCGGTAGTGCTGGAGCTTCCGCCGGGAAGTGATACGTTACTGCTGCATTGCCAGCTCTTCGCCTCAGCGCGGCTTGCCGCGCAGCTCGTGACCTGGCAGCTGTTAATGAAACTCAACTTTGACATGTATGCAATGCGTGGATGCTGGCTGGCGCTGGATGAAGAGGAGCAGATGCGGCTCTGTTATCAGCAGCCGCTGGCCGGTTTAACGCCGGCTGCGTTTAACGCCCTGATGCTCGCCTTTATTCACCAGGCTCAGGAAGTCCGGACGTTGCTGCCGGAGATGCTGGCTGCCTGATGCACTGATGCGGAGTGGCCCTCCGCATCACTCTTCCCGAATCTCAATCACCTCATCCAGGTAGTGATCTTCCAGCTCCCGCAGCAGACGGTAGACGTGGGCGACGGCATTTAACGTTTCGCGGGGAACATAGGCGCCTTCGCGGGTGGTGCGCCACAGGGTGCGTGTCAGCCAGATAAAGCGGATCACTGGTCTCTTTTTGCTCTGCGCCTCTTCAATTAATGCGCGCGCCTCTTCATCACACGCTTTGAACAGCAGACGGGGCAGCGGCGTCTCATCCGGCCGGTAATAGAGGCCGACGGCAAAATGGGTCGGGTTAACCAGCAACACATCCGCCTCTTCCACATTCACCTCGCGGGCAGGCACCGGCTCTTCATTCAGGATCGCCTGCGCCACCTGGCGACGGTGGCCTTTCATATGCGGATCGCCTTCGCTCTGCTTAAACTCGTTTTTGATATCTTCATGGCTCATGCGCTGCTGCTTCAGAAAGAAATAGCGCTGAATACCAAAATCGAACAGGCTGATAATCAGCATGACCATCAGTACCCGACGCGACACTTTCATAAACAGCGCCATCACCCCCTGCCAGAAGCCGTTGAGGTCGCCAAGGGCCAGCTGAGCCAGGCTGCCGAGGTCAGGCATGATCGCCTGCCAGACTACCAGGCCTATCACGACGGCTTTCACGATGCTGGTTAAAAGCTGGGTAAACTGACGGGCGGAAAAGAGCGTCTTCAGATGATTAACCGGATTCAGTGCATCCAGCTTCGGCGTCAGCGCGTCGGTGGAAAAGAGTGGGCCGAACTGTAGCCAGCCACCCACGACCCGCAGCAGGATGGCGATGGCGCACGCGATCCCCACCAGCACCAGCAGAACGGTGACACTTTCCCCGATCACCTCCTCCATCGCATGATCGAACGGGTCGCGCAGGCGTGAGAGTGGCAGCAGCATCATCGCCTGCATCCGCTGCATCCCGCTCTCCACCATAGCAAACAGGGTTTCAAGGATACCAATTGAGATCAGCAGCTTAGGGATATCCTGGCTCTGGCTGACCTGGCCTTTTTTACGCGACTCCCGGAGTTTCTGAGGAGTCGCGTCTTCGGTTTTTTCGCTCATGGCGTTCCTCCGGCTGCAGGGGCAACGATCCGTGACAGGAGAGGGATGAGATCGCGCAGTTCATACAGTCGCGCATGACCCAGATGGTCCAGCAGCGGCAGATAGAGGATAAAAAACAGCATGCCGAGCAGGCATTTCAGCGGAATGGTCAGGGCCGTCGCCTGAAGCTGCGGGCTATAGAGGCTCATCACACCGATGGCAAAATCGAGCAGCAGCATCAGCGCCACCGGCGGTCCGGCGTAGAGCACCATATCGCTGAAGAGTTTTCCCACCAGCGTAAGCCAGACGTGAAACCCCGCCTCGCCAGGAAAAGGGATCCACTGTGTGGCGGACCAGAGATGATAGCTGTCCCAGATCACCTGCGTGATGGTCGATAATCCCAGCCCGGTGACCAGCAGCAGTATCAGCAGCTGCTGCATCAGTTTCCCCAGCGGCGTCACATCCGGCCCCAGCTGCGGGTTGATTTGCCCCCCCATTAACGCGCCACGCTGGTTATCGAACAACGCCCCGACAGACTCATAGAGCCAGAAAGGCAACGCCAGCAACAAGCCGAGCAGGATACCTATCAGTAACTCTTTGAGAACCAGGCCGGCCAGCAGCAGCATCGACGGCTCAAGCGCATCAATCTGTTCTTTGATACCCGGCGCAATAAACAGCGCCAGTGCCACGGCAATGGCGGTGCGGAGTCCCCCTTTAATCACGCTGAAGGAGAATATCGGCGTCAGCAGGAGGCAGGGAAAGATACGCGCCATGCCGAGTCCCAGCGCGAGGATCGCGTGAAAGGTATCAGTGAGGGGGTAACCTGTCAGCATCAGGCACTGACCGTTGACATCATCGCAAACGCAGCCTGCGCCAGCTCCATCAGCTCAACACCGACCCAGCGACCGGTGAGCGCCAGCGTCAGGCCGACGGCGACCAGCTTGATGCAGAACGGCAGGGTCTGATCCTGCAACTGCATCGCGGCCTGCACCAGTGAAATATCACCCCGGCGATGACCGCAACCAGCAGCGGCGGCGCGGAGAGGATCACCACCAGCAGTAATCCCTGGCGAAACAGCGTCAGAATATCCATAAAAACCTCATAAATAGCTGTAGAACAGCCCGTCGAGCAGCCGTGTCCAGCCGCTGATCAACACAAAGAGCAGGATTTTCAGGGGCAGCGAAACGGTCATCGGCGACACCATCTGCATCCCGAGCGCCAGCAGGATATTGGAGACAATCAGGTCCACGACAATAAAAGGAATAAAGATCAGAAAGCCGATTTTGAAACCGTTCTGCAGCTCCGACAGCACAAAGGCCGGGATTATCAGCAGCATATTGTCCGGGGTGACCGTTTTCGCCATCTTCTCAGGCCACATACGCTGGGCATTTTCCTGCAGATGGATAACGATGTCCGGATCGCTATTTTTGCGCATAAAGGTTTTGAGCGGTTCGATACCGTTAGCGGCGGTATCGTCGAGCCGCTCCATACTGCTGAAATCGACGGGCATCGCTTTCAGCCGGTCGGTCATCTCGCTGAACACCGGGGCCATAATGAACAGCGTGGCGGCCAGCGCGATGCCGTTCAGGGCCATCGTCGGCGGCACCTGCTGCACGCCCATGGCGTTGCGCGTTAATTGCAGCACCATGGTAATTTTTAAAAAGCTGGTACAGATGATGAGCATCATCGGCAGCAGCGCCAGCGCGCCGAGAAACAGCGCCAGCATAATCGGGTTCAGCGGCCCCATCTCCATCGGCATCATCTGTTTACATCCCCGACGCTCGCCACGCCCGGCAGCATATGGGTAATCTGCAGTCCCAGCCGTCCTTCGACATCCACCAGCTCGCCTTTCGCCAGCGGAAACTCGCCGTGACACAGCAGCGCTTCGCCGGGCACCACATTATCGACCGTGACCGTCGAGCCGACATCCAGACGATTCAGCTCACCCAGCGTCAGTCTGAGATGGCCACAGCGCACGGTTAAAGCCAGCGGCAGCGCATCAAAAGGCGATGCCAAGGACGTCGTGGTTTCCGTCAGCTCACCCTCCGGCTGGGGGGTATCGGCAGGCATATTCTCTTCGGGGGTCACATTCATGTAGGTATTCTCCAGACGGGTAATAAGAAAACGGGCAGGATGCCCCTCCCCGAACAGCAATTCGCCCTCAAGGTGTAACTGTGCAAGGCGAAGCTCGCCGCGACCAGTCGGGAAAAAACAGGGGGTAGCAGGGAAAACCACATCACCGGGGCGAAGTGTGCGTAACTGCGAGGGGGTAAACGAGAGCGCACCCAGTGTCAGCGGCAGCGATAACGGCAAATCGCTGCAGGGGGGCGCAGGCAGCGGCGCCCAGCCGGGCTGGTTTAACAACGCCGCGAGCGTAGCGGGCGTAAGACAGAGCTGACTGTGCGCCTGCGCCTCGCTGAGCGTGACGCTCAGCGTCAGCCACATCCCTCCGACCGGAGGGCAGGCCGTGTCATGCGGCGTCAGGTCGCCAAACAGCGCGCGCAGCGCCGGGCTGAGATGCTGGTTAAAGAGCGGCCAGTACCACTCCGCGCACGCCCCGGCATCGGGCATCAGCGGGCAGGTGGACAAGAGACTCAGCAGCGCTTCGCTTCCTGTCAGGGATAACTCTCCCGCCCGGCAGAAGAAGTGGTGTGTCGGTGGCCGCCCGGCGGCGTCGGCAAGCCGAAGCTGAAGCTCACCCGCGTCGCCTGCCAGGGTGAACGCAAAGCGAAGACCGTGGCCGATACGCTGGCGCAGGCTGGCTTCCTCGCGCGGCAAGGTGCGCAGGATCAGGGGCGTCATTCCTGGCCTCCGCGCTGTTCAAAGCGCAGGCGTACAGCACAGGCCATCCGGCGGCGCAGCGAGGCCCGGCAGCGCTCCTGATGGGCTGCCATCATGTTCATGGCGGGGGGCGCAAAGCGCAGGCTGATATCCCAGCCCGCCGCAAAAGGCGGCAGGCGGGCATCCACTTCGCCCAGCAGCGGCAGCAGCAGCGTCATGGCGACCGGTCCGGCAGGCTGCTTTTCCACCATGCCGCACAGAGGCGGCTCCAGCTGTTGCCAGGCCCTGACCGGCGAGGCGGCAGGGGCTTCATCCGGGGATAACGACGGACCGGAAGAGCAGGGGCCTTCCCACGGCAGGATCAGCGGTTGTGGCAGTGGCGGCGTTTCGCCAGGGGTGAGCAGCAGCGCGTCAAACTCAGCGCGCGCTTCGCGGAACGGTTCGGCGCGGGAAGGCCGGCCGGATGCCGTCGCTTCTGAAGAGCCGCTTTGCGGCATACGGCGCGACACCTCCGGACGGGCAGGCGTTGCCGAATGCTTTTGCGGCGGGTGGGGTAAGGCTGTCATCGTAATGCCTCGCTGTGCGCCATCAGATATTCCAGCTTTTCCACATCACGCAGACGTGCCTGTGTCTGCTGCTGTGCGTGCTGCACCTGCTGCTGCTGCGTCACCTGCTCTGTGCGGCACTGTTGCAGCTGAGTGCGTTGCCCGTTTACCGCCTCGCTGGCCTCGCGCTCTCTGGCCAGGCCGCCGACCAGACGCTCCTGCTTCTGCAGCCCCGACTGGTGGCGTCCGGCAAAGCTTTCGCGCAGCTGCTGATAATGCTGCCGGGCGGCGTCGAGCTGGCTTTCCGCTTCGGCGGCCTGACATTCTGTTTCGCGCAGCACCTGCTCCGCCTGCCGTTGCAACCGTTCACAGCGGCGTAAGCGCTGGCGGCGAATCGGCAGCAGCAGAGAAAAGGCCTGCTCCAGCTCTCTGTTTGTCTCATCAGGGAGTGTGTCGTGATCAGGCAGCGGATGATGGCGCATGCTGGCTTACCTCCGATAAGTGGTGCAGTGTGGTGTCATAGTCACAGGGCGCGTGCATCACCTGTTGCAGATAGTGATTAATTGCCGTCTGCGCCGAGACTGCCGCATCCGTCATCTCATCATGGCCCGGCTGGTATTCCCCCAGGCGGATTAACATTTCGACCTGCTGCCAGGCGGACATCATGCGGCGCAGCTGCGTGGCGGCGTGCAGATGCTCGCGCGTCGCGACGTTGCTCATGGTGCGGCTCAGGCTGGCCAGTACATCGATAGCCGGGTAGTAACCGCGCTCCGCCAGACGACGGGTCAGCACAATGTGGCCATCAATCAGGGATCGCACTTCGTCCGCGACCGGGTCGTTCATCGAGTCGGCTTCAATCAGCACGGAATAGAGAGCGGTAATCGACCCGCGTGAGGTCTGCCCGGCGCGCTCCAGCAGGGTAGGCAGCAAGGTATAAACTGAAGGAGGCAGGCCGCCGCGGCCCGGCGGCTCGCCCAGTGCGAGACCGATTTCACGCTGGGCGCGGGCAAAGCGGGTCAGGGAGTCGAGAATCAATAGCACGCGCTTGCCCTTGTCGCGCCAGGCTTCAGCGATAGCCGTGGCGGTGAACGCCGCCCTGGCGCGCTCCATACTGCTGCGATCGGATGTGGCGCAGATGAGCACCGTCCGGCTGCGCAGCGCCTCATCCAGTTCATGGTCGAGAAACTCGCGCAGTTCACGTCCACGTTCCCCGATCAGGCCAAAAACGATGACATCGCAGGGCGTATTACGGGCGATCTCCGCCAGCAGGGTGGTTTTCCCACAGCCCGCGCCGGCGAAGATCCCTACGCGCTGTCCCACGCCGAGGGTCAGCGGACCATCAATTGCGCGAATGCCGGTTGGGAGCGGCGTCGCAATGCGCGGACGATCGGTGGGAGCCGGGGCATCACCCAGCACGCTCACGGCATTTTCTGCGGTACCTGGCAGGGCGAATGCGCCGTGCTGGTCGGGATCCAGAGGGCGACCAAAGCCGTCCAGCACGCTGCCGAGCAGGGCGTCCGACACCACAATGCTGTGCGGCAGACGCAGCGGAATCACGCGCGCCCCCCGGGCAATGCCGTCGAGCTGGCCGAGGGCTGAGAGCAGCGTGTGCTGCGGGTTGAAGCCGACCACCTCTGCCAGCACCCTCTGGCCGTCATCCCTGACGATCTGGCAGAGGTCGCCAATCCGCGCCTGAGGCAGGCTGCTTTCCAGCAAAATCCCGTTAATCCCGGTGATACGGCCAAAGCTTTCGACCGGCGAAAAGCGGGCAATCCGCTGCCGCTGCTGTTGATACCACTGTTCCAGCGCCACTGTCATTACCAGCTCACCTTGATGTTTTCGCGACCGTTAAACTCGATCTGGTCAGGGGTTATCGCGACCAGCCTCAGGTTGTCCACTTCATCGCCGACAAACAGACGCTGCCCCTCATCGGTGACGATATTGGCGCGGCTTCCGGTGGTGATTTGCACAATACGAAATGGCAGCCTGACCTTCAGCAGCCGAACCTGATTATTCAGCGGAGTCTCGCTGGGGTAGGTGGCGTTAAAGCGCGCGAGCATTCGGTTAAAGATTTGCATCTGTGACTGAGTGAGGTGGCCTCGCAGACGCAGTCGCTGGTTGTGCATATCCAGCTTCACGACGCGTGCGAGATCGCGTTCACGCAACATTTTCTGTAACGGGGCCTGCATCGCGGCGTGGGTTTGCTGTGACCGGGGGGCGGTAACCTGGGTCTGGGCAACGGTAGGCTGCAAAACCCAGCTCATGACCGTCAGGGTGAGCAGCAGCATCAGGCTCCAGGCCAGCGTGCGAAGCGTGCGGGGGAATATCCCTTTGCGTGCAGCAGCAGGGGGGACGTGCTCAGGTGTCGCGGCAGCCGGTTCGTCGGGCTGGGGTGGCGACGCAGGAGGCATACAGGCGGCCCACGGTGTCTCTGTGCGCGCAACGCAGAGCCAGACGTCAGCGATCTGAAATGCTTCTTCAGGATTGATACCCGATGCTTCGCCGCCGTCCGGCTGAATCTGCCACCCAGCCCCGGTCCGGTGCAACTGGCAGTGACGGGCAGCCACGTGCGCATCGCTAAGCATAAGATCGGCCTCTTCGGCGTGGCCAATCAGCCAGCTCTCGCCGATGAGGGGTAACGCGGCGCCTAAATGCAGGCCAGACAGCACGCGCAGCTCGAACATGATTAATTCTCCCACGAGTTCAGTGAATAAGCGGCCGGATCCGGCGCGATACGCCCCAGCACATTGACGGCGAGATGAGGTTGCAACTCTGCAAACGAGAGCACCGGCACATAGTGGAACTCTTCCTGGATAAGCCCGCGCAGCGGGCTGCGCAAATCCTGCGCGACCAGCAGCACGGCGCTTTCCGGCGTGTCAACCGGGAAGGCGCTGGCGATGAGCGGGAGAATGGCGCTGATCTGCTCATGGGTTAGCGCAAAGAACAGGTCGTTTTGCGTCTGACGCAGCGAGTCGCGTAACTGTTCTTCCAGTTCCGGTGTCAGCAGCCAGACATGCAGGCCGTCCGGCCGGGCATACTGGTAACAGAGATGATTTTTTAACGAGATACGCACCTGATCGGTCAGCAGCCAGATGTCGCGCTCATGCTGTCCATGTTCGATCAGGGCTTCGGCTATCGCGCGGACGGATCGCAGCGGAATCCGTTCGGCAACCAGTTTTTGCAGGACACCGGAGAAACGTGAGAGGGGCATCACGCGCTGTAACTCCTGGGCGAGCTCCGGCTGCTCCGATTCCAGCCAGCTCACCAGTGCGCGGGTTTCCTGCAGACCAATAAAATGGGGGCTGCTGGCATGAATCGCGTTCTCCATGCGCCTGACCAGGATTTCGCGTGCCGACCACTGTTCGACCTCTTCGTTTTGCAGCAGCGGATGATCTGCCGTCAGCCAGATAATGTCGTCCTCCCGACGCTGCTCATCACCCTCTGTCACGCTCTCCCTGTCGGCAGCGGCTAACGTGTCCAGCCAGCTGCGCTTCACCGCCCGGTGCGACACGGTAAAGGTGCCTTTTACTTTCGGGATCTCATACACCGAGAAACGAAACTCATCTTCCGCCTGCTGGTCGAGAAACTCGATATCGAAGGCGGGCAGGGTAAAGCCGAAGTGGTAAACGATGCGGTTACGCAGGCGGCGAATATCCTGCACCAGCTCCAGCATCTCCGGATGACCCCGCCATGAGGAGGAGAAGTTGATCAGATAAGGTCGCGTGGGATTGAACTGACGCAGATCTTCCCTGCCGTTCAGCTCAGGCGGAATGACCTCATTTTCCATTTGTGGCTGCGCCAGATTCAGGGTTTTTCTGACACGCCAGATCTGAAAACCACCGCTAATCATCGTCAGCGCGGCCAGTACTAAAAAGATCGCCGTGGGCATACCGGGCAGCAGGGCAAAGCCCACCATCCCCATTGAGGAGAGCAGCCACGCTTTTGGCTGGCTGGTCAGCTGCTCGGCAATCTCGCGGCCGATATTATGATCGACCGTCTGTTCATCGTCTGAGGAGACGCGCGTGATCAGCATCCCGGCGGTCAGCGAAATTAACAGCGCCGGGATCTGCGCGATCAGTCCGTCACCAATGGTCAGAATCGAGTAGATATGCATCGCTTCACCGGCAGGCATACCCAGTTGCAGCACACCAATGCTGATGCCACCAATCAGGTTGATCACCACAATCACCAGCCCGGCAATGGCATCACCCTTAACAAACTTCATTGCGCCATCCATTGCTCCGAACAACTGGCTCTCTTTAGCCAGCTCACTGCGCCGGTTTTTTGCCTGCACCACATCAATCAGGCCGGCGCGCAGATCGCTGTCGATAGACATCTGCTTACCGGGCATTGCATCCAGGGTAAACCGCGCCGCCACTTCGGCCACCCGTTCGGAACCTTTCGTGATCACCAGGAAGTTGACCACGGTCAGGATCAGGAACATCACCATCCCTACCGCCAGGTTGCCACCCACCACAAAATTACCGAAGGCGGCCACCACATGACCGGCATCCTGCTGGATCAGGATCTGGCGGGTCGTCGAGATAGAGAGCGCCAGTCGAAACATGGTGGTCAGCAGCAGCACGGCGGGAAAGGTTGAGAACGCCAGCGGCTTTGGCAGATACATGGCCAGTACGACCAGCAGGGAGGAGAGACAGATATTGAGCGCTATCAGCGCATCAATTAAAGGCAGCGGTAGCGGTATGATGAGCATAAACACCAGCGCCATAGCAAATGCCGCCCCCACGACTTCGGAGCGTTGCATGGCGCTGATTGCGATGCGATTCAGTATCTGAAACAGGGTATTCATCGTTATGGCCTCACGACGCCGCGGTCCGGTTGCGGCGTTGCTGCTGCTGCTCTGTTTTGTTGACGTCCGTAATGATGCTGCGCAGCAGTTTTAGCGCGTTGTCACGGTTTTCCCGCTCGTGCCACAGTGAGGGAGGCACACCGTACAGCAGCGGAAACAGCGAACTGAAAAAGAGCGGCCGATGGTGCTTCTCCTGGCCGACAATCTCCTCTGCCAGACCGTTGAAATCACTCTGCCAGGCGCCGTTATGGCTGATTTGCAACATACGCCGGGCCAGCGTCAGGCTGTTCATGGCAACGTCGGGCACTCTGCTTCGCATGCGCTGCAGAAAGACCTGGCTGTCGCTCAGCGTCTGGCTTATCCCGGCGGCATCGCGGAGGCTGCGGTGGATTCGGCAAAGGGCCGTCACGCTGATGGAGGGGGCAAGGGCGGCGATATCATCCGCCAGCGCGCGCTGCAGGGTGCGCAGCGTCGGCTGGAGATGACGCGAGCCCATCCTCTCCAGCAGCATATCCAGCATCATGGTGGCAGACTGCTGGTGGACGATGCCGTCGTAATAAAGGTCGCGCAGCGACTGTTTTCGCTGCGGATCACGGGTATAGCCGGCGATAGCTGATGCCGTGTTGTTGCCAGCCCGAATGGTCTGACAGTGGCTTTTCTGCAGGCTTTCCAGCTGTGCTCCGGCCTGCGTGGCCAGTTCTCTGTCGCCTTCATCCTGTGCCTGTTCGCCCAGCATGCGCAGCAGCAGCGCGGTACGTGCCGGATCGCCGCCGCTTTTTTCCAGCACGGTGTCGCTGTCCGGCGGCGGAGTCTGGCGCAGCGCGCTGCGCAGCCACGCCATCTGCTCTGATGTCTGCTGTTCATCACCGCCATCAAGCAGGGAAAATAGCGCGTTCAGCTCGCCGACCTTGCTGATCGCGTGTCTGCCACGCTGCAGGTGACGTGAGGCATTGCGGCGCTCCTGCGCCTTTTGTTTACGCTCCATCTTTTCACTGAACGCGGCGCCAATTTCTTCCATCGCGTCATTCAATGACGTTTCCCGCACGCGGACATTATCCGGCACGCTATTTTTAACCACGGTCTGTGGCGTGTTTTTATGCAGGGCTTTTAGCGAGTGCGCCAGTGCCGGAATCGCATGTTGTATTTTGAGCATCGCCAGCCATCCTCAGTGGTCATTACTCTCTTTCTGTGTCAAAGCACGCATATCGGTTCCGAAAAAAAGCAGCAAAAAAAAGTGAAAATAATTTCGCCGGGAAATCAGTGCAATTTTTTGCATCAATCAGCCAGCGGTAAGGAAAAAAATTTCTCAGAAAAATCTGTATTAAAAATTAATTGTTTTCACAAACAGGGAGTTATTAAGAGGGCAGCGGATGGCATATCTCTTGCTGAGTAGCGTAATCACTGGCTACCACTCAAAGAGAGAAAAGATGATCAATTCAACGCTCGTATCCGCTGCTGCAGAGTCACCCTTTGCAATTAACGTCAACTGGGATGAGATCTTCGTTACGCATAATAAGAAGCTGTTAAACTTCATCCGGAAACGTATTGCCAGCCATGAAGATGCCGATGACATCCTGCAAATGACCTGTCTTGAAGTGTTATGTAACCGGCATAAGTTCCGTGGCGCATCCCGCCCGGAAACCTGGGTATTTGGTATTGCGGTAAATCTGATTCGTAACTATTACAAAGCGAAACAGATCCACTATCTGTTTGATCATCTTAATGATGAAATCACCGCCGATCTGTTGCTGGATAATGACCCCAGCGATCTGACGGAAAACCGGCAATTACTCAGCCATACGCTGGCCTCTCTTGAAATTTTATCGAAAGATGTCAGGGTTATGCTCTCTATCCTGGTTGAGGAAGAGGGCAGCTATCAGGATATTGCGCAGCAGTTAGATATCCCGGTCGGCACTGTCCGATCCCGACTTTCACGGGCACGGGAAACGCTGAAGGGGAGAATTTACGCCTGATCGGGCAAATACGAAAAATGGCAGATTCACTGCTAAAATTATCAGCTCGTTAATATTTAGCGGGTAAAGACTGTCATGCCGCTGGAAATTTATTCTCTGCGGCGTGATAAATCTCCGGAGGGAATAATGCTTTTACAGGGTGTATCTGGCCAGGATGACAATCATGAGGCGAATATCACCAGCTTATCAGATATCGCCTTAAACAAAATTCATGATGCAATATATTTGATAGACAGTCAGCTCTGTATCAAATATGTCAACGACAAGGCCTGCCAGTTGACAGGCTATTCGCGCGAAACATTTTCGCAAATCAGCTTTGACGTCATTGATAAAGAGCTGCGCGACAAGGATGTTTTTGCCCTGTGGTGGAAACTCAGTACCCGCCCGGAAGGCATACAATTCACGTCACATCACACCGGTCGCCATCATGTTTTTCCCGTTGAGGTCAGTTGCAGCGGATATGAACAGGAGGGTGAATTACATATCTTATGCATTGTGCGCGACATGGATGAAATCCGTCGGCAAAAAGAGCAGCAGCAACTGCGGGAAAAACAGCTTCATCAGGTCGTGGAAAATTCTCCTGACCTCATTTTACGTTTTGATTTGCAGACCCGCTGCCTCTACGCCAACCTGGCGGTTCGCAACGGCTTTAACCTTAGCGAAAGCGACATCACCCGGCTGCCGCTGACCGAAAGCGTGCAGCGCGGGGGGATAGGCCTGAGCCTGTTTAAGCTGGTCTCACGCACCATGGTGGATGAAAAAGTGGCTGAAGATGAGCTGGTGGTCAGGCGTAAGGGAGAGAAACGCATTCTGCATGTGCGCTGCGTACCGGAATATGATTTGCACGGCGAGCTGATGAGTGTGCTGGCGGTCGGGCGCGATATCACCGCTATCCGCCAGACCGAAGAGGAGTTAAGGCTGCTGACGCATAATCTGGAGCGGGCGCGGGAAGCGGAAAAGAAACAGCTGGCGCGTGATATTCATGACGAGCTGGGCCAGCAGCTGACCGCGCTGCGCACGGGATTATCGCTGCTGGCGATGCGTAAAGATCTCTCTGTCGATGCGCAGGAGGCGAAAATTCAGGCGCTGATGGCGCATCTGGACAGCACTATCCAGGTGGTGCGTGATGTCTCGACCCGCCTGCGTCCCAATGTTCTCAATCTGGGCCTGGTTCCTGCGCTGGAGTGGCTGCGGGATCAGTTTATAAAAAACAATGGCATCCGCTGCATTCTGCTGGCACCTGACGAACACACCGTGGTGCTGGATGAGGTGACGCTAACAGCGGCATTCCGCGTGGTTCAGGAATCTCTCACCAATATCGTCCGTCATGCCCAGGCCAGCAACGTCTATATCTTCGTTAAACTGACGCCGGATGCGCTGCTGATCGAAGTGGTCGATAACGGGAAAGGCTTTCATCTGCACCGTGTGAAGAACGGAACGTGCGGGCTGCACGGGATCGAGGAGCGTGGACGCATGTTGAATGGAGAAGCGACCATCACCAGCACACCCGGTAAAGGCACCCGGGTTAAACTGAAGTTTCCTCTCTCCGGAAGTGTTAAATCAGCCCATCCTGTCCGAAAACCGGGAGTATTAACCGATGAGTAAATGCATACGTCTGATGATTGCCGACGATCATGCCATTATGCGCGAGGGCCTGAAGCAGATTTTTGCGCTGGATGACAACATCGAAGTGGCAGCCGAAGCCTCAGATAGCGGCCAGGTGCTGGAACGCCTGCGCCAGCACGAGGTCGATCTGCTGCTGCTGGATATTTCGATGCCGGGCATGAGCGGAGAAGATCTGATCACGCGCCTGATGCCCCTCTATCCTCAGCTGCGTATTCTGGTACTGAGCATGTACAACGAGCCACAGATTACCCGGCGGGTGTTAAACAATGGCGCACTGGGCTATATCACGAAAGACAAGTCGCCGGATGTTTTACTGAAAGCGATCCGCACCGTGGCGCAGGGATCACGCTATATCGATCACGATCTGGCGCAGGAGATTATCTTTTCTGACTACCAGAGTAATAATCGTGCGCCTCATGAGAGTCTGACGATGCGCGAGCGGCAGATCATGATCATGCTGGCCCACGGGGAGTCGATCAATGCGATAGCCGATGCGCTCTCCATCAGTAATAAAACCGTCAGCACCTACAAGTCACGCATGATGAAGCGGATGAAATTTACCAATAACGCCCACATCGTGAAATATTCCCTGCGCCATAACCTGGTGCAGTAAAGTCGGCAGCCACCGCCAGATGCGTTTCGGGCGGTGGCTGTCTGTCAAAGCGTGCCCGCTGCATCTGGATCACCATGGTGCGCGCTGCACCGGTATTATGCGTCTCTTGCCTGCCATCCGCCTCTGTACCGCCTGTATGCGCCGCTTTTAACAGTTGGCGCATTAATTGCTTCCTTATCGTTACCGTATCCTGCCAGTCAGGAACAGGCACCGTAGCCTGGTAAGCGGCCTGTGGCGAGCAGCCACTCCACAACATCGATTTCAGGCGAAGAAGCCCTGCCGGCAATGCTGCCGGCGGGGCTTTTTTTTGGAGCAAATCTA